>ERZ773139.1314-NODE-1314-length-29238-cov-4.353939_pt1 | contig 29238 bp, 18 predicted proteins | sample MGYA00580854_ERZ773139 | MGnify/ENA primary metagenome ERZ773139 (study PRJEB29015, sample SAMEA2737809) | human gut metagenome | biome: human gut; feature: human-associated habitat; material: faeces | place: China | collected 2012 ...
AGAAGGTACCCGTCTGGGGATCGACCTGCGGATCGGCGAAATCGACCAGTCCCCGGTAGGGGTATTCGGAGCCGTCGGCCAGCGTCACGGTGATGTAGGGGTCCCATTTACGGGCCGTATCGCGGTGTCCGAGATTGACGTTGCGGGCTTTGCTGCGCAGGTAGTCCAGCGCCGTCATGCTGAAATCGACGCGCACCGTATCGCTCTTCACCACCGTCGCCAACAGCGATTTGCCGTTCGGTCCCACGAGCGTTCCGATGTCGGCGTTGCGCTCGGAGATATACCCCGCGATGGGCGACTTGACATTGGTATAGCCCAGCGTCATTTCGGCCTGCGTGAGGTCGGCCTCGCCCACCACCACGTCGGCCGCGGCGCTCTCGTACGAAGCGATGGCGTTGTCCAGTTCGAGCTGGCTGGCCGCGCTCTGCTGGTAGAGCGGACGGATACGGTCGAGGTCGCGCTTGGCCTTGAGGGCCTGCGCGCGCGCCTTGTTGAGCTGCGCCTTGGCCTTGTCCACGCGCGCCCGGTAGACGAGCGGGTCGATCACGAAAAGCGTCTGGCCTTTTTTAATATAGGTGCCTTCGGCGAAGAGCATCTTTTCGAGGTAGCCCTCGACGCGGGCGCGGATTTCGACGAACTGCTGGGCGCGGATGCGGCCCACGTAATCGCCGTAAATATTGACGTCTTCCGTCTCAACGGGTTCGACGGCCACGACCGGAAGCGTGACCGATGCAGGCCGCGGCCGGAGCAGCACCACAAGCAGTACGCCCGCGACGATCGCGGCGCAGGCTATCGCAATCCACTGCCTGCGGCTCAGCTTCACACGGACACGGGCCGCACGCGAAGCTGCCTTCTTCACGCCGGCCAGATTCAGGTTCTGCAAATCGGGTTTCAACTTATCAAATTTCATAGAGTGTTTATAAAATGAGGGTACAGAGCAATCGTTCAATCCTTGCGCCAAGATGCACCCGTATGTTTAAAACATTTATTAGCAGCAAAATACCGTCCAAATGCGGCTCAAAGATATGCAAAATTGTGTAGAATTATTCCACACGGCTGTGGAATAATTCCACAACGCCCGACCCGGAGAGCGGCCCGAAAATCCCTGCGCAGAGGCCCTGCCGGGCACATTCCGGCCGCGGCGGAACTTCGGCCGCACCTCCGGCGACAAAAAAAAGGACCCGCCGGGGGTCCTTTCAGATTACATTTCGGGAGGAAGAGACTGCCGCAGCAGCCCTTTTCACGGCTTACCGACGGGTTCGAACCAGACTGCCGTCATCGGCTACACGGAGGGTCTTTGACGTCTCCCGAAGGCTCCCCCCCCCTCACGGTGCTCCCGATCCTCTGGGAGCCGGAGTCCGATGGGATGGGCGAAGATAAAGCGGGCGCCGCCCGTATAGGTCGGATCGACCCAGATGCGGCCGCCGAAGATCATGGCGATCTGACGGCAGATGGCCAGTCCCAGTCCGGTACCCTTCTTCTTGTTGCCGTCGAGTTTCTCGAAGCGGTTGAAGATCATCTCCTGCTTGTCGAGCGGAATGCCGGGACCGGTGTCGGTCACCGAGAAGAGCACCTCGTTTTGTTCGGGACAGATCTCCACCCCGAGTACGATGCTGCCTTCGGAGGTGAACTTGGCCGCATTGGTCAGCAGGTTGATAAGTATCTGCGACAGGCGGTGGACGTCGGTAGTGAGCATGTACGAATCGACGGCGCATTCGAGACGCCCCTCGACCCCCGGCTGACAGGTATGGGCCGTGGTCATGAGGATATGCTGACAAATCTGCACGATCTCCTCCGCAGAGTAGTTGAACCTGATCTTGCCGCATTCGAGCGACGAGATATCGAGGATGTCGTTCAGCAGCGTCAACAGCATTTCGGAATTGTTGACCACGATGGCGCAGTATTCGGCGCGCTCCTCCTGCGAGAGTTCCTCGCCCTGCATGAGCGACGAGAAGCCGACGATGGCGTTCAGCGGAGTACGTATCTCATGGCTCATATTGGCCAGAAAGGCCGATTTGAGCATATCGGACTCCTCGGCTTTCTCGCGGGCGATCACCAGCTGGCCTTCGCGCTCTTCGAGCGTGCGCTTCAGACGCCGCGTACGCAGGAACAGGAAGGCCACGAAGATCAGCAGCAGCACCAACAGTACGATTCCGACCACGAGCAGCTCGATATAGTGCGAATATTTCGAGAGTTTGGCAGCCACCGTATCCTCGATAACGCTGCCTTTCGGCAAAGCGTACTCGGCGATCTTCAGCTCCTTGAGCTTGCGCGAGTCGAAGACGTACCCGCCGTCCGAAAGATGGAAATGCGCACCCTCCATGCTGCCGGTCTTATAATACTCCTTGATCTGGGCCGCGATGACGTTGGCGCCGTTCTCGTAGTTGGGGACGAAACCGCCCACGGCCACGTCGCCGATGCCCGTCTGGGTGATCGAGAAGACCGGGAGACGGGGATTGAGCTGCACCAGATCGTTGAGCGAACGCTGCATGAGGTATTCGCCGTCGCTGCCCACGCGCCACGTGCCGAGCATCACGGCCGACCGGGGCGGAAGCGACGCATAGGCCGCATGCGAAGCCTCGTCGCCGTCACGGCTGTCCACCAGCACCAGATTCAGGTCGGGATAATTCTCCATCTCCTCACGCACGAGCGCCTGCAGCGAGATGCCGCCGTAGGTGTTGTCCGAAATAAAGGCGATGTTCTCGACTTCGGGATAGAGCGTACGGATCAGCTCGATGTTGCGGCGCACGTCGTATTTGTTGAGCAGGCCGCCCACGTTGTGCAGGCTGTCCACCATATTCATATAGTTGATCGACGGGGGCATCCAGACGCCGGTGCTGTCGGCCGGCGGCGGCAGCACGATGCCGTTCGAGCTGACAAAGCAGCTGAAGCACATCACCTCCTTGGGAATGCGTCCCAGCGAGACGAACGACGCCCACGCCTCCTGCCCCAGCAGCACGATGGCCCGCAGGCCCCCTTTGGATTCGTAACGGGTTATCAGGTTGTCGGTCTGCGAAATCCAGAGGGGCGCGTCGTTGATGCTCTTGCATTCGAGCGTCTCGACGTAAATATCGCACGGCACGCCCGACGCCACGACCTGACGCTCGAATTCCGTGATGAAACTCGACATGCGGCGCGTGTCGGGATTGTAGGACGAAATGATCAGAATGCTCTCCCGTCCGCGGGCCTCCTCGGCCCGAAGCAGCGAGGGCAGCAGAATGCAGCAACTCAGGAGCAGCAGCGTCCAGTGTTTTATCGCTCGATTACCGGTCATAGTTTTTTCTTTTACCGCGAAAGCAGCGAAGCGATACGGCTGCGAAGCTCGTCCGCGCGCAGCGGCTTAGCAAGGCATTCGTTGAATCCGGCCTGAAACATACGCTGACGATCGGTTTCGAAAGCATAGGCCGTAAGTGCGATGACGGGAATGTCGGGAGCACGCTCGCGGATAAGCCGCAGCGCGTCGTAACCGTCCATAACGGGCATGTTGATATCCATCAATACCAGATCGGGGTGTACTTCGGCGAACATATCGACGGCCTGCCGGCCGTCCCATGCATGCACCAGTTCGTAATCACGACGCAGCAGCACTTCTACCAGTTTGAAATTACTCGGATTATCCTCAGCAACGAGTAACCGGGGACGGCCGTCGTCGGAATTTACGCATTCGTTACACTCCATCGCTTCATCGGTTTAACAAAACCGTCCGGATGCGGAAAGTCCGGACAATTGCACAAAACTACCATTTTTTTTGATTAACACCATAGTATTTCCGAAAAAAATTAATATCATCGCAGTCCGGGAGCATGGAAATCCGGGCGTTTTTGCGTTATAAATTACCTCAAAAGTTCATAATGACAAATATTTTTCCGATATTTGCAACGGGAAAAAGTGACTCATAGCGAATATTTACTACATTTACGTTGAAATTCAGGCCAAAACCTCCGGAACCGGCCTGCATGCCGCCTGCGGTACGCTTCGAAAGCGGTCATAGCTGCGACACACCCACGGTAACGAACCAATTAACATGGACAAGAAAAAAATACTGATCGTAGACGACAAGGAGCAGATCGCCAAAATTCTTTACGCATACCTCCAAGCGGATTACGCCAGCTATTAGGTGCAGAATCCGCTGCACACCATCAAATGGCTGCACGACGGCAACATGCCGGACCTGATCATCTCGGACATCCGCATGCCCGAAATGCGCGGCGACGAATTTCTGGAATACCTGAAGCACAACGAATTGTTCAAGCAGATTCCGGTCGTGATGCTTTCGAGCGAGGACAGCACCTCGGAACGCATCCGCCTGCCGGAAGAGGGTGCGGAAGACTATATCGTCAAACCGTTCAATCCGCAGGAGCTCAAAATACGCATTAAAAAGATTCTCGATTGAAATATCCCGTCATCTACATCAAAGGCAAAGGCAACCGCACGGCCCGCTTCGCGGAGATGGTCGAAGGCAGGATGCACGTCGTGGGGACATCGGCTCGGCGATGCGCACGCTGACGTCGCTCAGGACCGAGCATGCGTTCATCCTCTACGAACAGCGCGATCCGGCGGCCGACCTCTCCGACATCCGGCTCCTCAATTCGTGGCCCGGCGGGGGCATCGTGCTCATCACCTCGCGGGAACTGACCGAAACCGAACGACGCGAATACCTGCGGGCAGGCGTCAACAGCGCCATTGCGGGAGACATGCCGCAGAAGGATTTCCTGCGCACGCTGCAATTCATGGGCGACTACGCCTTCACGCACAAACCCGCAGCGCAAAACAGCCCCGAAGTGCAGATTTTCCGCATGCCGCTCTGGAAACGGGCGTTCGACATCGCGGCTTCGCTCTCGGCGATCCTCCTGCTCTCGCCGCTGTTGATCGTCGTGGCGGCGGCCATCAAACTCGACAGCCCCGGACCGGTGGTCTACAAATCGAAGCGCGTGGGCAGCAACTACCGGATTTTCGACTTCCTGAAATTCCGCTCCATGCGCACCGACGCCGACCGGCGGCTCAAAGAGCTGGGCGAACTGAACCAGTACGCCGCCCAGCCGCAGGAGGCCGATTCGGGGAAAATGGTCCTCGGCGAAGAAGAGATGCGCAGACTGCTGGAAGACACCCAAAACGGGATGCTGTATGCGGACGACTTCGTGATCGCCGAAGAGACCCACCACCACAAGGTCGAGACCGAGCAGGAAAACGCCTTCGTGAAGATCGAGAACGATCCCCGCATCACCCGTCTGGGCCGCTTCCTGCGCAAATACAGCATCGACGAGCTGCCGCAGCTCTTCAACATCCTGCGGGGCGACATGTCGGTGGTGGGCAACCGCCCGCTGCCGCTCTACGAAGCCGAACGCCTCACGAGCGACGAATATATCGAACGTTTCATGTGCCCCTCTGGCCTCACGGGCCTGTGGCAGGTCGAGAAACGCGGACAGGCGGGCAAGCTCTCGCCCGAACAGCGCAAGCAGCTCGACATCGAGTACGCCCGCAAAATGTCGCCGTGGTTCGACCTGAAGATAATTCTGCGCACACTCACGGCGTTCATACAGAAAGAAAACGTATAAAAACAGCAACTATGAAAAGAGCGGTCTTCACACTATGGCTGCTGCTGGCTGCCGTCGCCGCGACGGCACAGGGCAACTCCCCCGACTTCGAATTCGAATACAGCGACCTGCAGCTTTCGCCTGACGACTACATCGGCCTGCAACTGCCGCCGCTGCACCAGCTGCTCGAAAACGCACGCAATACGCCGCAGGTGGAGTATTACAACAAAGCCGTCGAGATACAAGAGCGCGAACTGAAGAACGTGCGCCGCAACTGGCAGCACTACTTCAAGATCAACGCCAACTACAATTACGGCTCGTCGGACATCTACAACCAGAACTATCAGGACAACAGCAACCAGATCTGGACCACGACCACCACGGGCCGCGAGCAGAGCTGGTGGAACGTCGGAGCGTCGTTCTCGCTGCCGATCGACGAGATATTCAACCGCCGCAACAAGATCAAGCAGCAGAAACGGCGCATCGAACAGGTCGAGCTGGACACGGAACGCTGGCTCGAAGAGCAGCGCATCAAGGTCATCCAGCAATACACGCTGGCCGTCCAGCAGCTTTCGGTCCTGCGGAGCGCCGTCGAAGCCATGGTCACGGCGCAGGCGCAGTACCGCCTGAGCGAAGCCGACTTCATCAACGGCAAACTCGACGCCCAGACGCTGAGCCGCCAGAAAAACATCGAAAACGTGGCCATCCGCGAGTATGAAGAGGTCCGCCGGAGCCTGAACAACGCCCTGCTGACGCTCGAAGTGCTCACCCGAACGCCGATCATCAGCAAACCGGCGCCCGCAACCGCCCCCCAAGCCCCTAAAACCGAATAGTCCATGAATTACATCGCTTATACCGCCCGGTTTCTCTACCGCATCAAGTGGTGGCTGATCCTCGCTCCGACAGTCGTAGCGCTGGCCGTCTTCTTCAAAATGGGCGCCCAGCCCCGCAACTACAAATCCATGACGACCGTCTACACGGGCATCGTTTCGGGCTACGACATCACCACCACCGAAGGCACGCGTCAGGACTGGAACATCATCAACAACGCGATGGACAACCTGATCAACATCATCCTGTCGCAGAGCACGCTCAAGAACGTCTCGATGCGCCTTTACGCGCAGGGACTCACGCACCTCGATCCGGACAACGACAACCAGTACCTGACGGCCCGCACCTCCCGGTACCTGCTGAACCGGACCCCCAAGGAGGTCATGGACCTCGTGGACCGCACCTCCGAGGAGAAGACGCTCGAAAACCTGCGCAGATTTGAGGAGGCCGACCACGACAACCACGTATACGGCATGTTCCACTGGAACCCGCCCTACTACAGCTATCAGGCGCTGAGCCAGATCAAGGTCAAGCGCGTCACCAGCAGCGACATGCTCGAAATCAGCTACGAGAACGACGACCCGTACATCGTCTACAACACGCTGGTGATCCTCAACGACGAATTCGTCAAGCAGTACCGGGACCTGCGCTTCGGCGAGACGAACAACGTGATCGCCTACTTCGAGTCCGAACTGGCCCGCGTGGGCAAGAACCTGCGAGAGCTGGAGGATTCGCTGCGCGACTACAACGTCGAGCACAAGGTGATCAACTACGACGAGCAGACCAAGCATATCGCCGCCCTGTCGCGCGACTACGAACTGCGCTACGAGGAGATCCTGCTCAACTTCGAGAGCGCCGAGAAACTGCGCAAGTCGATCGAAGAGCAACTCGAAGGGTTGCAGACCTTCCACAACAATGCGCAGTTCATCGAGAAGCTCCATACGATCGGCAGTCTCTACTCGCGCATTTCGGCGGCCGAAGCTTTCCAGCCGGCGCCCACCGAGAGCGGCGAGACGCTCTCCGACCGTCCGAGCATAGCGGCCAGTCGCAGCAATACGGGCGACCTGCGCAGGAAACTGGCCGAGGAGACCCGCAACCTGCAGGAGATAACGACCAACATCGCCAGCCAGCAGTACACCAAAGAGGGGCTTTCGACCAACTCGATCGTGGCGGAGTGGCTCGCCGCCGTACTGCTCGCCGAGAAATCGCGGGCCGAGCTGGCGGTCATGAAACTGCGCAAGACCGAACTCGACGACAAGTACACCCACTTCTCGCCCGTGGGTTCGACGCTCAAGCGCAAAGGCCGCGAGATCAACTTCTCGGAGCAGTCGTACCTCTCGATCCTCACGGCCCTCAACACGGCCCGCCTGCGCCAGAAAAACCTGCAGATGACCTCGGCGACGCTCAAGATCATCAACCCGCCGGTGCTCCCGATCAACGCCGAGCCGAACAAGCGCAGGCTTGTCGTGGCCGCGGCGTTCCTCGCCACGTTCCTCTTCGTGCTGGGATTCTTCATCCTGCTGGAACTGCTCGACCGCACGCTGCGCGACAAGGTCCGCGCCGAGCGCATCACCGGCGGCAGGGTCATCGGAGCTTTCCCCGGCAAAGGACGCTTCGGACAGCGGCGCTACGCCAAGCAGTACCGCGAAATCGCGGCGCGCTATATCGGCAACGCGGCGATCAACTATTTCGAGCCGTCGCGCCGACCCAACATACTCAACATACTGAGCACCGAGGCCGGCGACGGCAAGAGCACGATTTCGGAACAGGTGGCCGCCTATCTGCGCGAAGCCGACATGAAAGTCCGCGTGATCTCATGGAACAAGGACTTCGACGTCGAGCAGAAATCCTACCTGTTCGCCGGAAAACTCGAAGATTTCGTGCAGGACAGACCGGGCGACCTTCCGCTCTGCGAAGCCGACGTCGTGCGGGATATCGTTCTCGGCGACGGCGATCAGCGTAGGCGGCAGCCCCCGCAGGCGTTCGGCCGAAGCCCGCACGGGAGACATCAGGTCGCTGCCGCGCTGCGCCGAGTCCGAGACATACTGTTCGAACATCCACTTCATCAGAGGTGCGGTCAGAAACCGCTGACGCCCGTACTCCGCATAGGAATCCCAGTCATATCCGGCGTCGGTCACCGGCCACATCAGCACCAGCGTGCGGATCTGCGGTCCGCCGTGATCCTTGGCCAGAAGAGCCGCCGCCAGCGACATGTTGCCGCCGACGCTGTTGCCGGCCAAAGCCAGCCGGCTGCCGTCCACACCTATCTCTCGGCCGTTTTCGGCCACCCATTTCACGGCAATGTAAATCTCCTCGACGGCCTGCGGAAACCGCGCTTCGGGCGAAGGCGTATAGTTGACGAAAACCGCCGCGCAACCCGACTCCGCGACCAGATCGCGCACCAGCCTGCGGTGGGTCAGATAATCGCCCAGCACCCAGCCGCCGCCGTGGACGAAGACGAAAACCGGCAGCCGTTCCCGGCCGGTTCCCGCCGGCCGCACAAGATTCAGGTGCAGGGTGCGCCCCTCGCTCTCGATGGTCCGTTCGGACTCTTCGACGCCCGACAGATCGACCGGAACGGCCGCCTGCAGATCGGCCAGCACGCGGCGCGCGTCGGGCACGGGCAGCGACTCGACGGCGGGTCCGCCGCCGTTCAACACGTCCAGATAGGTCTTGGTTCCCTGCGACAGCCGTTACTGCGCCATGGCGTGGCGGTAGCCGTCGATTTTGGCCCAGTCGCCGCGGGTGAAATCCGGAACGGCGACGGGCGCGTTGTTATGTTCGAGCGAAGCCGCCGTCAGCGCGCCGATGCAGGACCATTCGGCCGCGTCGTAAACGTCCTGATCGAGCGGAAGACCGTGCTGCAGGCAGTAAACCAGCCGGTAATCCATGATGAAGTCCATGCCACCGTGGCCGCCCACCTGACGGGCCTTGTCCTCGATGTCGCGGACGATCGGGTGCTTGTAACGCTCCATAAGCGTCTTCCGGGCCTCGGCGGGAATGAACGAGTGTCCGCTCAGGTTCTCGTGGTCGGGGACCTCGCCCGCCAGCTGTTCGGGACGGAACGCATAGCCCTGAACCGGATATTTGTTGGCGAACCCTTCGGTGCCGGTAAGCTGATACATGCGGCTGTAGGGACGGGGCGTATAGACGTTGTGTTCCAAAAGGATCGTGCGGCCCTTCTCGGTCTTGATGAGCGTCAGCGTCTGATCGCCGTTGGCGAAGGTTTCGGCGCCCATCTTCTCCTTGGCGGTTTTGAGTCCGTTGATCGACTCGGTGTCCATCGACACCAGACGGGTCATCCTGTCGCCGCGGTGGATGTCCAGCAGCTGGCAGGCCGGACCGAGTCCGTGCGTAGCGTAAACGTCGCCGCGGTGCGACTGGTTGAAGTCGAGACGCCAGTTGCCCTGATAATGCTCCCAGAACGGATCGAGGTCGTGGATGTACGAACCTTCGGTGTGGATGATCTCGCCGAACAGCCCGTGCTGGGCCATGTTGAGCGTCGTCAGCTCGAAAAAGTCGTAAACGCAGTTTTCGAGCATCATGCAGTGACGCTGGGTCTTTTCGGCGGTATCGACCAGCTGCCAGCACTCTTCGAGCGACATGGCGGCGGGAACCTCCACGGCCACGTGCTTGCCGTGCTCCATGGCGTAAACCGCCATCGGCACATGCAGCTGCCACGGGGTGCAGATATAGACGAGGTCGATGTCGTCGCGCCGGCAAAGCTCTTTCCAGCCCTCCTCACCGCTGTAGGCCGCGGCTGCGGGGAGATTCCGGCCGGCGAGGATCTCCTGCGACTTTTCGACCCGGTCGGGATAGAGGTCGCAGAGCGCCTTGATCTCGACGCCGTCGAGGTAGGTGAAACGCTCCACGGCGCCCGGACCGCGCATGCCCAGCCCGATGAATCCGACCCGCACGACGGGCATCGGATCGGTCGTCAGCCGCAGCACCGAATGCTGGCCCTCGGCACGGGCCGGGGCATCGAAAACAATCACGCCGTCCACGACGCTGTAACCCTTCGGCGAAGACTCGCAGGCTGCAAGGAAGAGCACAGCGGCGACCGCACAAAACAAAAAGGCAAATTTCTTCATTTATTCCGTAGTTTTTAGATGTTCGTGCAAAAATATGAAATATTTTGAAATATGCGGTCATTTGACTACTTTTGCCCACGTAAAAATCACACACCATGTTTCGTAAACTGACGGCGGCAATCCTATCGGTCATTCTGCTCTCTCCGGGATGGCTCGGCGCAACGGGTCTCACGCTGCCGTTCGCACTCGTTCCGCTGCTATGGATCAGCTCGTCGTACGACGCTTCGCGCCGTTCGTGGCGGCGCATGTTCGGCTGGGCCGCGCTGACCTTCGCGCTGTGGAACGTCGCGACGGTGTGGTGGATATGGAACGCGACTCCCGTGGGTCCCGTCGCGGCGACGCTGGCTTCGACGTTCTTCAACATGATCGCCTTCATGTTGTTTCACACGGTTTCGAAAAAAGGCCCCAAGGCCTTGGCCTACACGCTGCTCGTCGCAGGCTGGATCGCCACGGAATACTGGTACACGGTCGGCGAGTTTTCGTGGCCGTGGCTGATTCTGGGCAACGGATTCTCGCACGAGGCATGGCTCGTGCAGTGGTACGAATATACGGGCGTCTTCGGCGGTTCGCTGTGGGTGCTGCTCTGCAATATCCTCTTCTTCGAGGCGATCCGCGCACGGCGCAATGCGGCCCGCTGGGCCGCGGCGGCCGGCATGCTGCTCGTCCCGGCCGCCGTATCGCTGGGCATCTGGTGGAGCTGGCAGCAACCCGCCGAAGGGACGGCCGAGGTGAGCGTCGTCCAGCCCAACGTGGACTGTTACGACAAATTCAACGGCCGCGCGGAGTGGCAGGAGCGCAACATCGTCGACCTGCTGACGGAAGTCCCCGCCGGAGCGCAGTTCATCCTGCTCCCCGAAACGGCCGTGCCGAGACATTACTGGGAACCGGGACTCACCGAGACCCGGTTCGACAACGAGCCGGGACCGTTCTGGCAGGAGCTGGCCGACACGCTCCGCAGCAGCCATCCGCAGGCGCTGCTCGTCACCGGCGCCTTCACCAACCGCTATTACGCGGCGGGACTGCAGCCCCGCACGGCCGTGGGCAACCCTTACGGCGACGGCTACTACGACGACTTCAACACGGCCGTGGGACTCGACTCCGCAGGCCGCACGCAGCTGCACCACAAAGGCAAGCTGGTGATCGGCGTGGAAAACACCCCGACGGTCATCTTCGACCTCATGCAGTTTCTGGTCATCGACTTGGGCGGCGTCGTAGGGCAGATCGGCATGGGCCAGCACGGTACGGCCTTCGCGCACGCCGGCATGCGCATGGGCCCGGCCATCTGCTACGAAGGACTTTACGGCGACTTCTACGGCGACTTCGTGCGCCGGGGAGCGCAGTTCATGGCCATCATCTCGAACGACGGCTGGTGGGGCGACACGCCGGGTTACAAGCACCTGTTCACCATCTCGCGGCTGCGGGCCATCGAACACCGCCGCGCCATCGCCCGCTCGGCCAATACGGGCATGTCGGGCTTCATATCGGCCCGCGGCGACATCGGGGAGACCCTCGGCTGGGAAAAGCGGGGCGTGATCTCCGCCGCCGTGCCCCTCAACTCCGAACTCACCTTCTACACCCGATACGGCGACTATCTGGGCCGCATTGCCGAGTACCTGACACTGCTCTGCGTGCTTTACTACATCGCCTACCGGGTCAAAAGGGAAAATTACCTCGTAAAATAAAACCCGAAACCCGATATGAATTACACCCAGACCCTCGAATTCCTCTTCTCGTCGCTGCCGGTCTTCGAAGCCAAAGGCGCGACGGCCTACAAGCCGGGATTGGAGCGTATCACCGCGTTCTGCCGCCACATAGGCAATCCCCAGCGTAACTTTTTCACGATCCACGTGGCGGGAACCAACGGCAAAGGTTCCGTGTCGCATATCATCGCATCGGTGCTCCAGCAGGCGGGCTACCGCACGGGACTTTTCACCTCGCCCCACCTGCAGGACTTCCGCGAACGCATCCGGGTGGACGGAGAGATGATTCCCAAACAGAAAGTGGTGAACTTCGTGGACAAGCACCACGGCAAGATGGTCGAGCTGGAGCTGTCGTTCTTCGAGATGACCGCCGCGCTGGCGTTCGACTACTTCGCGCAGAGCGACGTCGAGGTGGCCGTGATCGAAACGGGACTCGGAGGACGCCTCGACGCCACGAACATCATCGTGCCGCTGGTGAGCGTCATCACCAACGTGGGGCTGGACCACACGGCGCTGCTGGGCGACACGCTGCCGAAAATCGCCGCCGAGAAGGCCGGCATCATCAAAAAGAGCATTCCGGTAGTCATCGGCGAGAGCGATCCCCGCTACAACGAGGTCATCGAGCAGACCGCCGCCGCCAACAAGTCGAAGGTCATCTACGCCGAGCAGGAGTTCTCGTGCGAGCCCTGCCTCTGCGGAACCGACCGCCAACACTTCTGCATGCACCGCACCCGCGACAACCGCAACTTCGAGGTCGATCTCGATCTGGGGGGCAACTACCAGCGCCGCAACATGGTCACGGCAGCCGCAACGGTCGATTTCCTGCACGAGGAGACGCCGCTGACCATCTCCCGCCGCGCCTTCCTCGAAGGTGCGCGCGACACGGCAGCCAACACCTCGCTCATGGGCCGCTGGCAAAAGCTGGGCGAACAGCCGCTTACGGTCTGCGACACAGGCCACAACCCCCACGGCATCGCCTACGTCGCCCGGCAGCTCAAAGCCACGCCCCACAAACAACTCTACTGCGTGATCGGCTTCGTCCGCGACAAGGACCTCGCCCATATCCTCCCCCTGCTGCCGCACGACGCCCACTATATCTTCACGCAGGCGAAGACCGAACGGGCCTTCTCTGCCGCCGAGCTTACCGCCAAAGCCGCGATCTACGGGCTGCACGGCGAGACCGTCACCGAAGTTCCCGCCGCAGTCGCCCGCGCCAAGGAGCTGGCCGGCGCCGACGACATGATCTTCATCGGCGGCAGCACCTATGTGGTCGCCGAAGCCTTGTAAAACCGTCTGACAGATCGCGACGCATCCGCAGACAACTTATATTATAATCCGGACCGGGAAAAGATACGCCCTATCTTTCCGGTCCGTTTTTTTCGATTTCCGCGCGGCGGGACAAAAATCTTTCCGGCCGGAAAAACAGATTTCGCGGCCCCGCAACAACGATTTGAGGCAGAGCGTTTTCGATTTGGGGGATTTTGATTTTGCAAATAATACTAAAAGTCTTAATTTTGGCATATTAATTACCCCCGATGCACCAGAAACCGACCAAAACCTGCATTACCTCCGCGGAGTTCGGGAGATTGTATTCCGACTACAATCCCCGGTTTACCGAGGTCACCTACCGTTACGTGCGCGACCGGGGAATTGCGGAGGATCTGGTGTCGGACAGTTTCATGGCGTTCTGGGAGGAGCGGGACCGGCTGCCGGAAGATGTGAACGCCCCGGCTTACGTGCTGACCATCGTCAAAAATAAGTGCCTGAACCACCTGAAGGTCCGGTTGCTGCACCTGCAGATCGAGAAAAAGCTGCATTCGACCCAGCAGCGGCTGATCCAGTCCGACATTCAGTCATTGGCGGCCTGCGTTCCCGACACGCTGTTCGTGGAGGAGATGCAGACGATGCTCGACCGCGCCGTCAGCCGGATGCCGGAACTTACGCGGCGCATTTTCGAAGGCAGCCGCTACGAGAACAAAAGCTACAAAGAGCTTGCTCAGGAGCTGAACATCGCCTTCACCCACGTCAATTTCGAGATGCGGCGGGCGCTGAAAATACTTAGGGAAGAATTCAAGGACTATATTTTCGCGCTGATCATACTGCTGGCTGTCAGCAACTTGATTTAATAAAATAAATTATTAAACAAATAAATGCACCGTTTCACTACTAACACGGTGCATTTGTTTGTTATTACTACTAACAGAGAGAAAAAGAGAAGATGGACGATTTATTACTGTACAAGTTTTTGCAGAACGAAGCGTCGGAAGACGAAATCAGGACGGTATTGGACTGGCTCGACGCCGACCCGGCCAACCGGAAATATTTCGACGGGCTGGACAATATGCTCAATGCCGCCCGCGTAAACCGCCCCGCAGGCCGGAAACCCCTGCGTCGTCCGCTCCCGTCGCTGCGCAGTATCGGCGCATGGAGCATGCGCATCGCGGCAGTCCTGTGCTTATGTCTCGGAGTGAGTTATTTCGCAGCTACGAAGATGTTCGACCGCAAGGCTTCCAACAATTCACTGAGCGTGTTCGTACCCAACGGCGAGCGCATCAGCATGACGCTCACCGACGGCACGACCGTATGGCTCAATTCGGGCACGACGCTGGAATATCCGGCGGTTTTTGCACGCGGAGAGCGCCGGGTGAAGGTCACGGGCGAAGCGATGTTCGACGTCAAGAGCGACCCGCAGCATCCGTTCGTCGTCGAGACGTTCGCCTGCGACGTAAGGGTGCTGGGCACCAAATTCAACGTAGAGGCGAACGAAGAGAAGGGGATTTTCAGCGCCGACCTGCTCCGCGGCAAGGTTCAGGTCTGCAACCGGACGGACCGCAGCGACCGGATTACGATGGAGCCGAACCAGACGGTCCATCTGGAAAACGGAAAGTTGCAGCTTCACGCGCAGGAGAACGCCGACAAACTGCTCTGGACGGACGGCATCCTCTGCATAACGGGAATGACGTTCGAGGAGGTCATGGCCAAGTTCGAACGCTGCTACGACATCAACGTGGAAATTCTGCGCGACGACCTGCCCCAGATCGAGTTCCAGCGATGCAAGCTCCGCATCAGCGAAGGGATAGACCACGCCCTCGCGGTGCTGCAGCACGCGGCCGATTTCAGGTACGAACGAGATATTACGACCAATACGCTCTATATCAGATAACGAATGAAGTACGAACCCAACAGCCCGATGCCTATGAGAAAGTAACCGAGAACCCTTTTCTTCCGTATCAAGTCCTGATAAAAAAAGAAAACCTATGAATGTTGGCGCATCCATAGGTACATTCTTCAGGCGTAAAACCTACTTAAACCCTCAGGAGTTTATATTCGCTGCTATTTGCTGTATCTCTATCTTTGTCATCCGTCGCGGCTTTTGCCCAGCCGGCACCGCCCCGGATCACGATCACGATGGCGGACGTTCCGATGGAACGGGTGATTGACGCCATCGAAAAACAATCCAGTTATCTCTTCGCCATCGACACGAACGTGAACATTTCCCAGAAGGTCAGCGTCTCCTGCACGGATGCCTCCGTCGAGACCGCACTGACGCAGATGGTCAAAGGAACCGACGTGGCTTACCGCATCGACGCCTCGAACGTCGTGCTCTCGGCGGTCCGCAAAGAGGTGAGCGCACACCCCCGATTCGTTTCCGGCAAGGTTCTCGACGCACAGGGAAACCCCGTTGTCGGAGCGGCCGTCATCGTCAAAGGGACGACCGTCGGCATGAGCACCGGAGCCGACGGAGACTACTCGCTGCAGATATCCCCCTCGGCCGGGAACGCCGTGCTGGTCGTCAATTATCTGGGCTTCCGCCCCGTAGAGGTCACCGTGGGGAATCGCACGCAGATCGATTTCACGCTGCACGAAGAGTCGCAGGCCGTAGACGCCGTGGTCGTAACGGCCCTCGGCATCAAGCGCTCGGAAAAGGCGCTCAGCTACAACGCCCAGCAGGTGAGTTCGGAGGATATCAGCATCGTGAAGGACGTCAATCTGATGAATTCGCTGAACGGTAAAATCGCAGGCGCGGTCATCAATTCGTCGGCGTCGGGCATCGGCGGCGCCACCCGCGTAGTGCTTCGCGGTCTGAAATCCATCAGCAGCAGCAACAACGCCCTCTACGTGGTGGACGGCATTCCCCTCTTCAACAATAACAACGGCGAGATAAAGAGCGAGTTCGAGTCGCAGCCCCGCGGCGAGGGTCTCACGGACCTCAACCCGGACGACATCGAATCCATGACCGTGCTCACCGGCCCCTCGGCGGCGGCGCTTTACGGATCGAGCGCGGCGAACGGCGTGATCGTGATCACCACCAAGAAGGGAAAGACCGGCCGGCCCCAGATTTCGTTCTCCAACCAGACGACCTTCTCCTCGCCGCTCAAAATGCCTGAGTTCCAAACCAAATACGGCAACCAGCCGAGAACCTACTCCAGCTGGGGGGGGGTACTGGCGACCCCTTCGTCCTATAACCCGCAAGATTTCTTCAACACGGCGGCCAACACGCAGACCAACGCCAGCATCTCCGTGGGTAACGAGAAGAATCAGACCTACGCTTCGCTGATGCACGTCTATGCCAACGGTATCCTGCCCAACAACTCATACGACAAATACTCCGTCACGGTCCGCAACACGACCTCGTTCCTGCAGGATCGGATGACGCTGGACGCAGGCTTCAGCTACGTGGAGACCGAAGACCAGAACATGCTCTCGGCAGGACGCTATTTCAACACGCTGACCTCGCTCTACACCTACCCGCGCGGCGAAAGCGTCGAGGATCTGATGATGTTCGAGATCTATGATTCGAACAAAAAACGCTACGTGCAGAACTGGGCGTGGGGCCGCGGCGCGCTCGACATGCAGAACCCCTTGTGGATGATGCACCGCAACGTCCAGAACAACAAGCGGCGGCGCTCCATGATGAACGCGAGCCTCACCTACAAGGTGACCGACTGGCTCACCCTCGCCGGCCGCGCCAAGGCCGACCTGAGCGTCGGCGAATCGTCGCGCAAGCTCTACGCATCGACCGACCCGCTGTTCGCCGGCGGCGACAACGGATTCTTCGAATTCACCAAAGAGGAGGACACCCACCGCTACGGCGACTTCATCGCCACCGTAAACAAGCACTGGGAGCAGTTCTCGCTCTTCGCCAATGTCGGCGCCAGCATCTCCGACCAGCTCTCCAGCATCGCCGGAGCGCGCGGTCCGCTCGAACTGCCCAACTTCTTCTCGCTGACCAACACCAACCCCTACGGCGCATCGGGCCAACGGCTTCAGGAGCGCAAACGCGAGCAGGAGCAGGCCGTATTCGCCAGCGTGGAGGCCGGATGGAGGGGCATGCTCTACCTCACGGCCACGGTCCGCAACGAATGGCATTCGAACCTCGCCTATACGGACAACCTGTCGTACTGCTTCCCCTCGGTCGGCCTTTCGGGCCTGATTCACGAAATGGTGAAGCTCCCCTCGTTCATCGACTATCTCAAGGTGCGGGCTTCGTGGGCCGAAGTGGGCAGCCCGATTCCTTGGGGCATCTCCTACCTGACCTACAAATGGAAGCAGGGTTCGTGGTCCACGAGCGCCACCAGACCGATCCAGAATCTCCGCCCGAAGAACACGACCTCGTGGGAGGTGGGTCTGAACGCCCGACTGTTCGCCAATTCGCTCTCGCTGGACTTCACCTACTACAAGTCCAACACCAAACACCAGACCTTCCTCGTGCCCCTGTCTGGTTCGGCCGGCTACGAAAACATGTACGCGCAGACGGGCAACGTCGAAAACAAGGGTTTCGAGCTTTCGATCGGATACGACAAGACATGGAGGGACTTCGCGTGGAGCTCCAGCCTCACGCTCAGCCACAACAAGAACAAGGTCGTCGAGCTGATGAACAACTACTACGACCCGCAGACGGACAAATACTATACGCTCAAGGAGTATGAGGTCGCCAGCATGGGCGGCGCCAACTTCATCATGACCGAAGGCGGCACCATGGGCGACCTGTACGCCTACGGAGACCTGTGGCTCGACGAGAACGGCTACATCTACATCAACCCCAACGACCCGAAGCTGATGGTCACCGACGAGCGCATCAAGCTCGGCTCGGTGCTGCCCGACTACAACGCCGGTTTCCGCAACGATTTCTCCTACAAGGGCATCAACCTCTCGCTGCTCTTCTCCGCACGCTTCGGCGGCATCGTGGTATCGCCCACCCAAGGTTTTCTCGACGGACTCGGAGTATCGAAGGCGAGCGCCGATGCGCGCGACGCCGGCGGCGTGCCCATCAACAACGGCAGGATCGACGCGCAGCACTACTACGAGACCGTCGGTCTGGGACAGCTGCTCTCCCACTACACCTACAGCGCCACGAACGTCCGCCTTCAGGAGACGAGCATCGGATATACCTTCCCGAAGAAATGGATGGGCGACCGGGTCAAGCTGACCGCATCGCTCGTAGGGCGCAACCTCTGGATGATCTACTGCAAGGCCCCGTTCGACCCCGAACTCACGGCCTCCACCGGTTCCTACCTCCAAGGTATCGACTACTTCATGCAGCCGAGCCTGCGAAGCCTCGGTTTCAATGTCCAACTTAAGTTCTAACCAAGCCTTAAGACCGTTATGAGAAAATACATGAACATCATAAACAGACTGTTGTTCGGCGCCGTCGCCTTGGCGGCATTGTCCTGCACGGGCAATTTCGAAACCTACAACCGGAACCCCGACCAGCCGAGCACGATAGACCGCGACGTCTGGAACTACATCAAAAGCATGCAGTACAACGTGATTCCCACCGTCAAGAACCAATATCAGATCGTGGAAAACGTGTCGGGAGGCGCCTACGGCCGCTACTTCGCCTACGCCAAATCGACCGATGCGGGATGGAACACCGGCATGTTCGCCTTTTACCGAATCGCCAACGACTGGGCCAATCCTCCCTACGAGGTGCCCATGACCAACATTTACAGCAACTGGCGGGCCATCAAGGCCGAACTCGAAGAGCCGGAAGACGACTACCGCATGGCGCTCGCCCAGATCATCCGCGTGGCGGCCATGCAGCGCGTCACCGACATTCAGGGGCCCATTCCCTACCGCACGATGGAGAACAACGACGACCTGACCGCTCCCTACCAGTCGCAGGAGGCCGTCTACGGCTTCATGCTCGAAGACCTCGACCATGCGGTGAACGTGCTGGAGACCTACATCACCCTCGCCGGAACGGACGTGGTCGCAGAAGCCGCATCGGCGGATTACGTCTACAACGGCAACCTCGCCAAATGGATCCGGTTCGCCAATTCGCTCAAGCTCCGTCTGGCCATGCGCATCTCGAACGTGTCGCCCGATGCCGAACGCTATGCCGAAGAGGCCGTCGCGCACCCCTACGGCGTGATCGAATCGAACGCGGACAACGCCTCGCTCGACGTCTCCCAGACCAACGACCAGAATCCGCTCCGCTGGCTGGTCGAGGATTACAGCGACGTGCATGCGGCGGCCGAGATCGTCACCTACATGAAGAGCTTCGACGACCCGCGCCTCTCCAAATATTTCAACCCTGCGGTCCGGGACAGCGAGTACCACGGCTCGCGCGTAGGCGCCTACTCCTCCAGCCAGTGGAAGGACTACTATTCGCTTCCGAAAACCAACGCCCTCGACCGGCTCATGTGGATGAACGCCGCCGAAGTGGCCTTCCTGAAGGCCGAAATGGCCGTCAACGGATGGGACGTGACGGGCGACGCCAAGACGCTCTACGAAGAGGGCATCCGCCTTTCGTTCGAGCAGTATCAGGCCGAAAACTACACGTCCTACATCGCCGGCACGGCCGCGCCGACCGCCTATTCCGATCCGCGCAGGGCCAACAACTATACGCCGGGCACGGCCTACAGCGTCACCGTCGCATGGGACGGCGCCCTTTCGGCGGAAAAGCAGCGCGAGAAGATCATCACCCAGAAATGGATCGCCCTCTATCCGCTCGGAACGGAGGCGTGGGCCGAGCAGCGCCGCACGGGATACCCGCGGTTCTACCCCACGCCCACCAGCACCAACGCCTCGAACGAGCCTAACCTGCCGACCGAAGGCGCTTCGCGAATCCCCTTCGCCCCGAACGAACAGACGCGCAACGCCGACAACTACGACGCGGCGGTGGCCCTGCTGGGCGCCGGCGGCGACAAGTTCGGAACCCGGCTGTGGTGGGACGTCAAAACAGACAAACCCGCTTGGTAGAAGGTTTCTGCCGACCGGCAATTTTTCAATGTAACCCGAAAAAAACGACAAGTATGAAAAAGATATTATTGATGTGTCTGTCCCTGCTGCTGTTCGCGTCAGCTCTGGTCTCCTGCGAGGATTGGACGGAGCCCGAAAGCAAGGTGTTCCTCAAGGGCGACGGGCACGACGACGCCTATTACGCCGCCCTGCGCAAATGGAAGGCGGAGACCGATTACGACATGGCATGGGGATGGTTCGGCGGTTGGGGCGCCAACGCCACCAACCTCAAGAACTCGCTCCGGGGCCTTCCCGACAGCCTCTATCTGGCGGCCATCTGGGGCCGGTGGCGTCCCAGCGTCCTGACCGACGCCATGAAGGCCGACATGGAGTATGTCCAGCGGGTAAAAGGCACCAAAGTGGTGTGCACCACCATTACCGGCTGGGTGGGAGTCGACGTGATCGGAGGCGATTACCAGAACAACCCCCAGAAAGAGGAGTATTTCGGCTGGAAGCCCGAATGGGACACTCCGTCGGGCTGGCGGGCCGCCGACGGCACCGACGAACGGGCCGCTCAGGAAGCCTCCATCCGCAAATACGCCCGCATGCTCGCCGACAGCGTTTATACGGGCGGCTACAGCGGCATCGACTTGGACTACGAGCCGAACGTCGGCGGAGCCGGCTGCAAACGCGAGCTATCCAACCGCGACAACTTCTACATCTTCGTGGACGAGCTGGGCAAATACCTCGGACCGAAATCGGGCACGGACAAACTGCTGGTCATCGACGGAGAGATCAACGCCGTCGAAGGCCGCTGCATGCCCTATTTCGACTACTTCATCTGGCAGGCGTACAGCACCTCCTCCGATTCGGGACTCAACACCTACATCAGCACGGTGATCCGGAACGGTTCGGGATACATGGAGCCGGAAGAGCTGATCCGCAAGCTCTACACCACGGTCAACTTCGAACAATACGCCGCCGAGGGCGGCGGCTCCTACACGGGCGGCATCAACCGGCTTCTGGGGCAGGCTCTCTGGAAACCCACATGCGTAGCTATCGATCTGCTCCAGATGGCCAAGCGAGTTGGCCCATAGTACGAAGCGGCCGAATACGAATATTATCTGTCCGGCAAATCGGGCTTCTATCCGTGGACCCGGCAAGCCATCAACGCCGTACATCGGTCCGAGAACGAAGAAGAGGTTCCGAACGAATAACCGAATAAAACCACTGCAATGAAAATCAAGGCATTTTATTTATCGGCCGTCGCAGCGATCGTGACGGGACTCGTGTCCTGCGACAACGCCGAACTCAAATACGACGACGTAACGGGCCCCGGCAGACTCTTCCTGAACGAAGCGGTCGGAACGGCCAAATCGGTCTCGTTCGTCATTCCCGACGACGGCAGCGTCTACACGGTCACGCCCCGCATCTCGAAACCGCTGGGCAGGGACCTGAAACTCACCGTATACGTGGACGAGAAGGCCCTCGACGAGTACAACAAACAGAACAACACCTCCTACACACTGCTTCCCAACACCAACTACGAATTCGAAAGCAGCGCGGTGATCCCCGCAGGCAAGGTCGTCTCCAATCCGGTGACAATCACCCTGCATCCGCTCACCACGGAGCAGAACAAGACGGGATTCGTCCATGCGCTGCCCATCGCCGTAAAGGCCGAAGGGGAAGCCATGCAGGTGCTCGAAGGCGCCGACGCATTCGTCTTGGCCGCAACGCCGGTTCCCTATTCGAACGTAGTCGAGATCACGGGCAACAGCTATCTGCAAACACGTTTCGCCGAAGATTACAAACTCTCGTCGTGGACCTTCGAAACGCTGTTCAACCCCAGTCAGATCTACACCGGCAACACGACGACATGGCTCGCGTCGGCCATCGGCTACTACGAGCAGGGCGGCACGAAGATCATTCAGGACGGCTTCATGCTCCGTCTGGGCGACAGCGGCGGCGGCACGAAGAACAGCCTGATCAACGGCATGGTCAGCCGCTCCGGCAAACAGATCTCCTCCATCCCGCTCCAGTCGAACATCTGGCACCATATCGCCATCGTGTGCGACGAAGGTGACATCACGCTCTACGTGAACGGCAACGTCGGCTACACGGCCAAATCGGGCTATGCCGCGACGCAGTTCTACGCCCTGAACGGCATCCGCTTCGGCAACGAATCCGCTTCCGGCAACCTCGGAAGCCTGCGTTACCGCTACTGTCAGGTCCGGTTCTGGTCCGTAGCGCGCAGCGTCGAGGAGCTGAACAACAACCGCTATGCGGTTCCGGCCGACACGCCGGGTCTGCTGGGCTACTGGAAACTCAACGAGTACACCGAAGGCAAGGCGATGGTTCCGGGCTCCAGCGTAAAATGTATCGAAGAGGACACTCCGATGACGGAAACGGAGACCTACCTCTTCAAAGACGCCACGGGCAAACAGCCCGACGCCCTCATCCACCGGGCGTCCGCAAACACCCCCTACATCTTCACCCCGGACAAACGCATCGAGGTGGGGTATACATGGGACGGCGTTCTCGCCCAATAACCGTCCGAACGAAACGAGCCTCCCCGTAAAACCGAATTTACGGGGAGGCGGTTTCTAATGACCACTTTCCTGAAAAACCGTGACATGAAATTTTCATTCCACCTGCTGCTGACCTGCATCGCGCTCACGGCCTGCGGCGAGAGCGGCAAAACGACCGCCGATTACCGGATCGTGCCGCGCCCCGGCGAAATCGCGCCCGGCGACGGCGGCGATTTCGAACTGGACGCCCGCACCCGGATCGTATGCACCGGCGACGGCGACGGCATGCGCGCCAATGCGGAGTTTCTCGCCGGATATGTCGAATCGGTCGTCGGCTCGGCCCCCGAAATCACCGGTCCGGACGGCCTTTGCGACGACGGCAGGGCAGTCATCCTGCGGGCCGACGCGCCGGGCAAAGGCGGCGAAGCGTACGAAATAGAGGTTTCCGAGAACCGCATCACCGTCAGCGGGGAGTCCGACGCCGGCGTGTTCTACGGCATCCAGACGCTCCGCAAGGCGATGGGCGCCGCAAAAGCAGCCAAAGTGCTTTTCCCGGCGGTCCGCATCGCCGACGAACCGTATCTGGGCTACCGGGGCGTGATGCTCGACGTGGGGCGCACGTTCTATCCCGTCGAAGAGGTGAAGCGGATCATCGATCTGGCAGCGCTGCACAACCTCAACGTCTTCCACTGGCACCTGACCGACGATCAGGGGTGGCGGATCGAGATCGACGCCTATCCCCGCCTGACGGAAACCGGGGCTTTCCGCCGCGACACGACGCTCGCGGGCGAGCCGGGCACCTTCGGCGGCTACTACACCAAACGGCAGATCCGCGACATCGTCGAGTATGCCGCACGCCGGTATATCGAAGTCGTTCCGGAGATCGACATGCCGGGCCACATGACGGCGGCGCTCGCCTCCTACCCCGAACTCGGATGCACGGGCGGGCCGTACGTCATCACCTCGCAGCCGGGCGTGCGCCGCGACATCCTCTGCGCGGGCAATCCCGCGGTCTTCGATTTCGTGGAAAAGGTCCTCGAAGAGGTGATCGGACTCTTCCCCTCGAAGTACATCCACATCGGGGGCGACGAATCGCCGCGCACGCGGTGGCGGGAGTGTCCCGAATGCCAGTCGCTGATCCGCAGGGCGGGGCTGAAAGCCGACCCGCCACAGCGCCGAAGACAAGCTTCAGGGCTACTTCAACACCCGGATCGAGGAGTTCCTCGCACGCCACGGGCGACGGCTGATCGGCTGGGACGAAATCGTGGACGGCGGCATGTCGCCCGACGCTACGGTCATGTCGTGGCGCGGAACGGCAGGCGGCATCCGGGCCGCCGACGAGGGTTTCGACGTCATCATGTCGCCCAACTCGTCGCTTTACTTCGACTATTACCAGTCGGCGAACATCGACACCGAACCGCCGACCATCGGCGGTTATATTCCACTGAAAAAGGTCTACGACACCGAACCCGTTCCCGAAGAGCTGACGCCGGAGCAGGCCCGTCACATTATCGGCGTGCAGGCCAACGTGTGGACGACCTACATGCGGACCGATACGATTCTGGAACACATGCTGCTGCCCCGGCTGGCGGCGCTCGCGGAAAGGGCGTGGTCGGACAGGGAGAAGGATTTCACGGACTTCATGATGCGGCTCGACCGGCTCGTCGGGTTCTACGACCGCGACGGTTACAGCCACTTCCCCCATTTCTACGACATAACCGGCGCCTTCACCGCGGATTACGCCCGCAAGGCGGTGGGGATGACCCTTTCGTCGCTGCCCGGAGCGGACATCCGCTACACGCTGGACGGCAGCGAGCCGACGGAAGAGTCGCCCCTCTGCACCGACACGGTGTGGATCGGATCGCCGGCGGCGGTCCGGGCGGTCGCCGTCCTGCCCGACGGACGGCGCAGCGAACCCTTCCGCGAGGAGGTGACCTTCAACAAGGCCACCATGAAGCCGATCCGGCTGCTGACCGCTCCGCACCCCAAATACGCGGCCGCCGCGCTCAACGACGGCCTGCGGGGCAAGCGGGTCTTCACCTACGGCAACTGGGCGGGCTGGCAGGACGACGACATGGAGGCCGTGATCGACCTCGGACGGCAGGAGGAGATCGCGCAGGTGGCGTTCAACGCCCTGCTGGACTACGGGTCGCACATCATGGACGCCGCAGGAGCGAAGGTATGGGTTTCGGACGACGGCGAAACATTCCGCGAGGTATACGGCGAGCACTATCCGGAAATTCCTTACGGCGCCGTCAAACGCATTTTGCGCCACGAAGCGAACTTCTCCCCGGCGCTCCGGGCCCGCTACGTGAAACTGCGGGTCATACGCTCCGAACAGCTTCCCGAAGCTTATTTCGACCGGAATCTGCGTCCGTTTCTGTTTATCGACGAAATTTACGTATATTAGCAGTATGGATACACGCGGATTCAAATTATGCGCGGCCGCCGTCGGAATTCTCCCCGTGACCGCAGGATGCACGGACCGAGCGCCGCAGGAGCATCCCAATATTCTCTTCATTCTCTCGGACGACCACACCTCGCAGAGCTGGGGCATTTACGGCGGCATTCTGGCGCCGTACGCCGCCAACGACAACATCGCCCGCCTTGCCGCCGAAGGGTGCGTGCTGGACAACGCGTTCTGCACCAACTCGATCTCGGTGCCGAGCCGGGCCGCGATCCTCACCGGGCAGTACAGCCACCTGAACGGCGTCTACACGCTCGACGACGCACTGCGTCCCGAACAGGACAACATCGCCAAGCGGCTGCAGCAGGCCGGCTACCGGACGGCGCTGATCGGCAAATGGCATCTGAAAAAGGAACCAGCGGGATTCGACTATTACAGCGTTTTCCACGATCAGGGCACCTACCGCGACCCGGTATTCAAGACGGCCGAAAACTGGATGGACGACGACAAGGGCGTAGGCGGCGCGGTGGAAAAGGGATTCTCGACCGATCTGGTGACCGACAAGGCGATCCGCTGGATCAAAGAGCGGGACCGGACGAAGCCCTTTTCTATGTTCTGCCACTTCAAGGCTACGCACGAACCGTGCGATTTCCCGGAGCGGTTCGCGCACCTTTACGACGGTGTGAGGTTCCCCGAACCGGAAAACCTGCTCGAATTCGGCCCCGCGAAGTCGGGCCGCACGTTCGCGGGCCAGCCGCTCGAAACGATGGCATGGCGCTGGAACAAGGCCTACACCGATCCGGAGAACTGGTGGACCTACTACCCCGAACTGCCTTTCTGCGGCGTCGAGGGGGATTCGGTCGCCAACCGCCGGGCCATCTACCAGAAACTCGTACGCGACTACCTGCGCTGCGCCGCGGCGATCGACGACAACATCGGCCGTCTGCTCCGCACGCTCGACGAAGAGGGGCTGGCGGAGAATACGGTCGTGATCTACGTCTCGGATCAGGGTTACTTCCTCGGAGAGCACGGATTCTTCGACAAGCGGATCATGTACGAGGAACCGCTGCGCATGCCCTTCGTGATCCGCTACCCGAAGGAGATTCCGGCCGGAACCCGCAACGGGGACATCGTCACCAACGTCGATTTCGCATCGCTGCTGGCCGACTATGCCGGAGCCGAACCGCCGCAGCAGGCGCAGGGCCGCAGTTTCCGGAGCAACCTCGCGGGCGACACGCCGCAGGAGTGGCCCCGCAGCATGTATTACCGTTACTGGACCCAGCACGAAATACGCCCGGCGCACATGGGCATCCGCAACGACCGTTACAAGCTGATCTTCTTCTACGGCGACCGGCTCGGCATGACCGGCTCGGACGACTGCGTCTCGACGCCCTCGTGGGAGTTCTACGACCTCCGGACCGATCCGCACGAGAACCGGAACCAGTACGGCAACCCGGCCTATGCGGAGGTGATCGGAGCGATGAAGCGCGAGATGCTCGAACTGCGCCGACAATACAAGGACACCGACGAAGGGTCGGCGCGCATGCGGGAGATCATGGAGACCCATTACGCCCCCGAAAGCGCAAAACACTAACCGTCAGGATTAAAAAACAAAACCGAACATGAAATACCTACCCATTCTGCCGGCGGCCGCGGCCGCCGCAGGGATCGTCTCGTGCGACACGGAGCCGAAACGACCCGATCACGTCAATTTCATCCTCATCAACCTCGACGACGCCGGAAACGGAGACTTCTCCTTCTCCGGAGCCTTGGGCTACAAAACCCCGAACATCGACCGGCTGGCCCTCGAAGGGATGCGGTACACCAACTTCTACGCCGCGCAGCCCATCAGCGGCGCATCCCGCGCAGGACTGCTCACGGGGTGCTACCCCAACCGCATCGGCTTCGCCCATGCGCCCAATCCGGGCTGCCCCTACGGCATCAGCGACGAGGAGGAGACCATCGCCGAAGTGCTCAAAAAACGCGACTACGCCACGGCGATCTTCGGCAAATGGCACCTCGGCGACGCCAAGAAGTTCCTGCCTCTGCAGCACGGGTTCGACGAGTGGTACGGACTGCCCTACTCGAACGACATGTGGCCCTACCACCCCAAATGGAAGTTCCCCGACCTGCCGACCTACGAAGGCAACGAGATACTGGGCTACAACCTCGACCAGACCACGCTCACCACGGACTACACCGAGCGGAGCGTGAAGTTCATCCGCGAGAACAGGGAGCGCCCCTTCTTCCTCTATCTGGCCCACTCGATGCCGCACGTGCCGCTGGCCGTCTCGGACAAATTCAAGGGCAAAAGCGAACAGGGGCTTTACGGCGACGTGATGATGGAGCTGGACTGGAGCGTCGGCGAGGTGCTCCGGACGCTCGAAGAGCTGGGGCTGGAGCGCAATACGCTGGTGATCTTCACCTCGGACAACGGTCCGTGGATCGCCTACGGCAACCATGCCGGATCGACCGGAGGCCTGCGCGAAGCCAAGGCCACGACCTTCAACGGAGGACTCCGCGTGCCGCTTATCGCCCGCTGGAAAGGGACGATACCCGCGGGTACGGTCTGCGAACGGCTGGCCTCGAACATCGACCTGCTGCCGACCTTCGCCCAGATCGCCCAAGCGCCGCTGCCCGCACACAAGATCGACGGCGTGAGCATGCTGCCGCTGCTCGAAGACCCCGACGCGGCGCCGGTCCGCGACGCGCTCTGTCTCTATTATCAGGACAACAGTCTCGAAGCCGTGACCGACGGCACCTATAAATTGATTTTCCCGCACGACTACCTCGCCTACGGGACGCCCGGCGACGACGGCATGCCCGGCGAGATGATCCCACGCCGTGTCGAGGAAAAGGAGCTGTACGACATGCGGCGCGATCCGGGCGAACGCTGCAACGTGCTGTCGCAGCACCCCGAAATCGCTGAAAAACTGGAAGCGGTCGCCGAACGGTACCGTGCGGAGCTGGGCGACGACCTGACGGGCTGCGAAGGCACCGGACGGCGCAAGCCGGGATACAGATAATCCCGGCAACGACGGCCGGCAGAAACCGTCCCGGAGAGAGGCCGGGCAACGCGAATCCCGCGAAACAGCCCGACTTGCCGGCAACGCCCGGACGGTTTTTACCGGACCGGAGCGCCCTCCGCACCATCATCCATCCCGAACCGCCCCGGACTGAACGGCAATCCGGACCGCACGGACAACCGGATTGCACCCCGGCCGGACCGGAACACGCCTTCGAACAAAACAAAGGGCGCTGCATGTCAGCGCCCTCATTTATCTTTTAAGCCTCGCCCATCTTCGGCCCCGCCTCGGAGGCCGGCGAAGGGGTCGGAATCTCGATCTTGCCCACGTTGCTCTCGTAGCGGACGATGTTCTCCTGCAGCGAACGCAACAGCCGTTTGGCATGCTCTGGCGTAAGGATGATGCGGCTTTTGACGCGCGCCTTCTGCACGCCGGGCAGCACCGCGGCGAAGTCGATGATGAACTCCGAGGTGGAGTGGGAAATGATCGCCAGATTCGAATAGTTGCCCTGAGCGATCGTATCGTCGAGTTCGAGGTCGATCCCGAATTGTTTCATTTCTGCCATAGGCCCGATTGTTGTTTATGCAAAAATACTGACTAACAAGTACCGATATACAACTATGCGGCCAAAGTTTTCGATATTTTATCAACATATCGGCCATTTCAGACAACCCGTCGCGCCCTTTTTTTGCCTCCCTTTGGCGGATATCGGAGGTTTTTAGTATCTTTGCTCACTGAAAACTCCGCAACAAGCGAAAATGGGATTTGAATTTCTGGACGTTATGTTCCGCGGCATCTGCGTGGGTGTCGCCGCATCGATCACCGTCGGCCCCGTGGCCGTGCTCTGCATCCAGCGCACGCTGTCGAAAAGCCGCCGTTCGGGGATCGTATCGGGCTTGGGCGTCGCCTGCGCCGACACCTTCATGGCCATGGCGGC
>ERZ773139.1319-NODE-1319-length-29078-cov-8.484650_pt1 | contig 29078 bp, 20 predicted proteins | sample MGYA00580854_ERZ773139 | MGnify/ENA primary metagenome ERZ773139 (study PRJEB29015, sample SAMEA2737809) | human gut metagenome | biome: human gut; feature: human-associated habitat; material: faeces | place: China | collected 2012 ...
TTTAGCGTTAGCTAAATTTCAATCCCCGACCGACACTCCGCTAAACCATAATTTACCCCAACTTTTGATAAAGAACCTTTATAATCACTTAGCAAAGTAGTTTGCTAAAAAACTAAAGATAATCAATGTTTCACTCTTATAATCATAAAAAGCAAATGCACAACGATAAAAACCGTTGTGCATTTTTTAAGATAATGGAAGATTTAATTATTATTAAAATTAAAGATTTGTGTAACCTATAAGGCTTAAATCAACCTCTTTGGCAACATCTCTGCCTTCACGAATTGCCCATACTACAAGTGACTGTCCTCTGTGCATATCTCCGGCTGTAAATACATTTTTAACATTTGTTGCGTGGGAGCCTTCTGCGGTTGCTACATTTGTTCTTGCGTTTACTTCAACGCCAAATGCTTTTGTAACATAACTTTCCGAACCTAAGAAACCTGCCGCAATGAGTACAAGCTCAACATCAACATTGTATTCAGAACCCTCGATTTCTTTCATCGTAAGTCTGCCGGTCTTTTCGTCTTTTTCAGGCTTAAGCTTTACAAGAACTGCGCCTTTGAGGTTACCCTTGTCATCGGAGATAAATTCTTTTACCGTTGTCTGATAAACTCTTGGGTCATGACCGAATACCTCAATAGCCTCTTCCTGACCGTAGTCTGTTTTACAAACTCTCGGCCACTGCGGCCATGGATTGTCGGCAGTACGCTTGTCGGGTAATTTTGGCATCATCTCAAGCTGGAGAACTGATTTAGCGCCGTGACGAATACTTGTTCCGACACAGTCATTACCTGTATCGCCGCCGCCGATAACCATAACATTTTTACCTTTAGCGGAAATATAAGTGCCGTCCTTTAAGCCGTTGTCAAGCAATGCTTTAGTAGTTGATTTAAGAAAATCAACAGCAAAGTAAATGCCTTTAGCTTCTCTGCCTTTAACCTTAATATCTCTTGGGTTGGATGCGCCGCAGCAGAGTATAACTCTGTCGTATTCGTCAAGCAATTTTTTAGCTTTTACATCTTTGCCTACATTGACGCCTGTTTTAAATTCAACGCCCTCTTCTTTCATAATAGAAATTTTACGGTCGATAACTTCTTTTTCAAGTTTCATATTCGGAATACCGTACATAAGCAAACCGCCTACACGGTCGGAACGCTCAAATACAGTAACAGAGTGACCTCTCTGATTGAGCTGGTCAGCGGCGGCAAGTCCCGAAGGACCTGAGCCGATGATTGCAATTTTTTTACCTGTTCTTACCTTTGGAGGATTTGCCTCTGCAAGTCCCTGTTCGTAAGCATTTTCGATAATGCCGTACTCGTTTGCTCTTACGGTAACAGCGTCACCGTTAGCGCCGCAAGTGCAAGCCTTTTCGCAAAGGGCAGGGCAGACACGGGAGGTAAACTCCGGGAAGTTATTTGTAATTTTTAGTCTGTTATATGCCTGTTCCCAACAACCTTTGAAAATAAGGTCATTCCATTCAGGGATAAGGTTGTTAAGAGGACAGCCGGAGAATGCATTGCCAATCTGCATACCTGCCTGACAGAACGGAACACCGCACTCCATACATCTTGCGCCCTGTTTTTCCTGATCCTTTTTGCTTAAAGGTGTGTGAAATTCATTATAGTTTTGTATTCTTTCTTTGACTGAAAATGCCTCGGCATCTTCACGATTATAATCCATAAAACCTGTTGGCTTTCCCATTATTGTGTGCCCTCCTTACTTATTGTTGATAATCTGATAGAATGCTTCAATTTGAGCCTGTTCACTGCTAAGACCTTTTTCTTCCATAGAAGCAATCGCAGACATCATTTCTTTGTAATCGTGAGGAACGATTTTCTTGAACTTTGGAAGATACTCGTCAAAGTTATCAAGAATTTCTTTACCCTTAGTTGAGCCTGTTGCGGCTGTGTGTTCCTCAATGAGGGATTTAAGCTCTATAATATCGTACTTTTCTTTAACTTCGGAGAAGAGTACCATTTCTTTGTTAAGCTTTGTATAAAGATCTCTGTCCTCGTCAAGTACATAAGCTACACCGCCCGACATACCTGCGGCGAAGTTTTTACCTGTTTTACCTATAACTACAACTCTGCCGCCTGTCATATATTCACAGCCGTGGTCGCCTACACCCTCAACAACTGCTACGGCACCGGAGTTTCTTACACAGAAACGCTCACCTGCAACACCGTTGATAAATGCTTTACCGCTTGTAGCACCGTAGAAAGCAACATTACCGATGATAATATTGTCTTCAGGTTTGAAAGTTGAACCCTTTGGAGGATATACAACGAGTTTACCGCCTGATAAGCCTTTGCCGAAGTAGTCGTTGCTGTCGCCGACAAGCTCAAGTGTAAGTCCCTTTGGAATGAAAGCGCCAAAACTCTGTCCGCCAGAACCGTTACATATAATTTTAAATGTATCGTCTTCAAGCTTATCATCAAACGCTTTTGTGATTTCAGAACCGAGAATTGTACCGAATGAACGGTCTGTGTTCTTAACATCAACAGTAATTGTCTTGCTCTTACCGTTTGCAAGGTTAGACTTAAATTCCTTTAAGAGTACCTTTTCGTCAAGTGTAGAATCAAGCTTAAAGTCATAAAGATTTTTCTTTTTATATTCAATCTTATTTGAAACAAAGTCAGTGTTGAGAATATTTGAAAGGTCAACCTCGGCTGCCTGACCCTCGATACCGTCTTTTCTCTTGATAAGGTCAATTCTGCCGACAAGCTCATCAATAGTTTTAACACCGAGCTTTGACATATACTCTCTTAACTCCTGCGCAACAAAACGCATAAAGTTCATTACATATTCAGGCTTACCCATAAATCTCTTTCTGAGTTCTGGGTTCTGGGTAGCAACACCAAACGGGCAAGTATCAAGGTTACATACTCTCATCATAGCACAGCCGAGTGTTACGAGTGGGGCAGTGGCAAAACCGTATTCTTCAGCACCGAGAATTGCGGCAATCGCAACATCTCTGCCGTTCATAAGCTTACCGTCTGTTTCAATAACAACCTTGTTTCTAAGGTCATTCATAATAAGTGTCTGATGAGCTTCGGCAAGACCGAGTTCCCATGGAAGACCTGCATTATAGATTGAGCTTCTCGGAGCAGCACCTGTACCGCCGTCATAACCCGAAATAAGGATAACGCCTGCGCCTGCTTTTGCAACACCTGCGGCAACTGTACCTACACCACATTCAGAAACAAGTTTTACGGAAATTCTTGCGTCTGTGTTAGCGTTTTTAAGGTCATAAATAAGCTGTGCAAGGTCTTCAATTGAATAAATATCATGATGAGGAGGAGGGGAGATAAGTGATACACCCGGAGTTGAGTGTCTTGTCTTTGCAATCCAAGGATATACCTTTTTGCCCGGAAGATGTCCGCCCTCGCCAGGCTTAGCACCCTGTGCCATTTTAATCTGAATTTCATCGGCAGATGTGAGGTACTTTGAAGTTACACCGAATCTGCCAGACGCAACCTGCTTGATAGCTGAGCAACGGTTGTCGGCTGTGCCCTTTGTGAGAAGTCTTTCAAGGCTTTCGCCGCCCTCACCCGAGTTTGATTTGCCGTGTAATCTGTTCATTGCAATAGCAAGAGCCTCGTGTGCTTCCTGTGAAATTGAACCGTATGACATAGCGCCTGTTTTAAATCTGCGAACGATAGAATCAACGCTTTCAACCTCGTCAATCGGAACAGGAGTTTCGGCATAATTAAAGTCAAACAATCCTCTGATATTTACAGGGTCCATTTCTTCTGAAATCATATGAGAATACTTTTTATAAAGCTCATAGTCGCCTGTTCTTGTTGACTGCTGGAGCATATAAATTGTCTGTGGGTTGTAGAGGTGTTCCTCTTTGCCACTTCTGAATTTATGACTGCCTCTTGATTCAAGCTCAGGATTTGTGCTGAGTCCGAGAGGGTCAAAAGCAGATGTGTGAAGTCTGTCAACATTCTTTTCAATATCCTTTAATGTGATACCGCCTATTCTGCTGACTGTGCCTGTAAAGTAATTATCAATAACATCTTTGCCGATACCGATTGCCTCGAAAATTTGTGAGCCATGGTATGACTGGATTGTTGAAATACCCATTTTAGATGCAATCTTAACTATGCCATGAAGAATAGCATCATTGTAGTCATTAACAGCCGCATAGTAATCCTTGTCGAGAAGGTCATCTGCGATAAGCTCGTGGATAGTTTCCTGCGCAAGGTATGGGTTAATAGCACTTGCACCATAGCCAAGAAGTGTAGCAAAATGATGTACCTCTCGTGGCTCGCCGCTTTCAAGAATGATAGCGCAAGATGTTCTTTTCTTGGTAACAACTAGGTGCTGGTGAACTGCCGAAACCGCAAGCAATGACGGAATAGCAAGGTGGTTTTCGTCAACACCTCTGTCCGAGAGGATGATGATGTTAGCACCCTCACTGAATGCCTTGTCTGTTTCAATGAAAAGTCTGTTAATAGCCTTTTTAAGGCTTGTGTTTTTATAGTAAAGAATCGGAACGGTGGCAACCTTAAAGCCGTTGATATGCATATTTTTGATTTTAAGAATATCCGTAGAAGTAAGGATAGGGTTGTGAATCTTGATTACCTTACAGTTTTCCGGCTTTTCTTCAAGAATGTTGCCGTCCTCGCCGATATAAATTGTTGTTGATGTTACAACTTCCTCACGAATTGCGTCAATAGGTGGGTTTGTAACCTGTGCGAAAAGCTGCTTAAAGTAATTGAAAAGCGGCTGCGGCTCTTTTGAAAGTACGGCAAGAGGACTGTCTGTACCCATTGCCGAAATCGGCTCGCTTGCATTTTTAGCCATAGGGAGGATAGATGTCATAACCTCTTCATATGTATAGCCAAATGCTTTCTGGAGGCGCTGTCTTTCGTCATAAGAATGTTCCTCAACCTTTACATTAGGAATCTTGAGGTCTTTAAGACGAACAAGGTTGCTGTCAAGCCATTCGCCGTATGGCTGTTTTGATGCATAATATTCCTTAAGCTCGTCATCATCAATGAGCTTGCCCTGTACAGTATCTACAAGGAGCATTTTGCCCGGACGGAGTCTTTCCTTTGTAACGATTTTTGCAGGGTCAATAGGAAGTGCGCCAACCTCTGATGAAAGGATAAGGTTGTTATCGTCTGTAATGTAGTATCTTGACGGACGAAGACCGTTTCTGTCAAGAACCGCACCCATAATATCACCGTCAGAGAAAAGAATTGATGCAGGGCCGTCCCAGGGTTCCATCATTGTAGCGTAGTACTGGTAAAAATCTTTCTTTTTCTGAGAAATTGTGTGGTTTCTGTCCCAAGGCTCAGGAATTGTAATCATAACGGCAAGAGGAAGCTCCATACCGCTCATTACTAAAAATTCAAGAGTGTTGTCGAGCATTGCGGAGTCCGAACCCTCAGTATTTACAACAGGGATAACCTTGTCGAGGTCGCCTTTGAGGTGCTCCGACTTCATTGTTTCTTCACGGGCAAGCATTTTGTCTGCGTTGCCTCTGATTGTATTGATTTCACCGTTGTGAACAATCATTCTGTTTGGATGCGCTCTCTGCCAGCTTGGGTTTGTATTGGTAGAGAATCTTGAGTGAACCATAGCGATTGCAGATTCATAATCAGGATCCTGCAAGTCTGTAAAGAATCTTCTTAACTCGCCTACAAGGAACATACCTTTATATACAATAGTTCTGCTTGAGAGTGAAACTACATATGTATCTTCGTTGCTCTGCTCAAATACTCGTCTTGCAACATAAAGTTTACGGTCAAAAGGCAAGCCTTTCTTAACGCCTTTCGGACGCTTGATAAAGCACTGCATAATGTGAGGCATACATTCAACTGCTCTTTTGCCAAGCACATCAGGGTTAGACGGAACATTTCTCCAGCCGAGAATCTCAAGTCCCTCTTTTTCCGCAATAATTTCAAACATTTTTTTAGCCTGATTTCTTGCAAGCTCGTTTTGAGGGAAGAAGAACATACCTACAGCATAATCTCTCTCCGCAAGAAGCTTGATTCCAAGATCTCTCTGGGCTACTTTTTTGAAAAACTTGTGTGAAATCTGGAGCAAAATACCTACGCCGTCACCTGTTTTGCCTTCGGCGTCTTTACCTGCTCTGTGCTCAAGGGTTTCTACTATAGTAAGAGCATTTGCAACTGTATCGTGAGTTTTGATACCGTTAATGTTTACAACCGCACCTATACCGCAGTTGTCGTGCTCAAACTGAGGAGAGTAAAGTCCCTTAAAGTCTTGTCTGTTTGAGATTTGTTCCAATTTAATTCACCCTTTCCCGCTCAATTCTTCAACATTTGTTCTACACAGCATACTATATAATATAGTATAGTAAATGGAGTACGATAAATGGATTGAGCTGTTAAATACATTTTATATTTTTGCTAAAACATATTAATTATATGTAAAATGTATGCTTTGAAATATTCTGTCGCAAAACAGCACATTTGCAATAACTTTATTATATAGCCTGTTACTATAGTTGTCAATAGAAAAATGCAACTTTTTTATAACAAACTTTCATATTTTGCAAGAAACCCGACAAAAAGTCAATAAACTAATGTTTAAAAGTAAAATAAGTGCAGGAAAATTACTTAAACTTGCAAAAGCTGAAATATTTTTTGAAAAAATTTTAAAAAAGCTATTGACAAATAACGCAAAAGGGTTTATACTACAGACAATGACAAACAGCAAGGGCGCTGTGAGCCGAAAGGTTCGCAGTGCCTTTTTGTTTTCTAAAAAATGATTTCATTAAAAACGGATAGGAGAGATTAAAATGGCAAAAGTTCCTGAATTATTTGGCAGTATGGTATTTAACGATCAAATGATGCTTGAGCGTCTTCCTAAGGCTACTTACAAGGCACTTAAGAAAACAATCCAGAATGGTGAGCCTCTCGACGAGAGCGTAGCTAATGTAGTTGCAAGCGCAATGAAAGATTGGGCTATCGAAAAGGGCTGCACACACTATACACACTGGTTCCAGCCAATGACAGGTATCACAGCAGAAAAGCATGACAGCTTTATCACACCGAACGGTGACGGTCAGGTTATCATGGAGTTTTCAGGTAAAGAGCTTGTAAAGGGCGAGCCTGATGCATCTTCTTTCCCAAGCGGCGGTATTCGTGCTACTTTTGAGGCAAGAGGTTATACAACTTGGGACCCGACTTCATATGCTTTTGCTAAGGACGGTACACTTTACATTCCTACAGCATTCTGTTCATACACAGGTGAGGTTCTCGATAAGAAAACACCTCTTCTTCGTTCAATGGAGAGAATCAGCACAGAGGCTTGCAAAGTTCTTAATCTTCTCGGCAAAACAGATGTTACGAGAGTTACAACAACAGTAGGTCCTGAGCAGGAATACTTCCTTATAGATAAAGATGTTTATGACCAGAGAAAAGACCTTATCTACACAGGCAGAACACTCTTTGGTGCAAAAGCTCCTAAAGGACAGGAACTTGACGACCATTACTTCGGCGCAATCAAGACAAGAGTTGCGGCTTTCATGGCAGACCTTGACAACGAGCTTTGGAAACTCGGTATCCTCGCTAAGACAAAGCACAATGAGGTTGCTCCTTCGCAGCACGAGCTTGCTCCTATTTTTACAACTACAAATATCGCAACCGACCACAACGAACTTACAATGGAAGTTATGAAGAAGATTGCTGAAAAGCACGGTCTTGTTTGCCTCCTTCACGAAAAGCCTTTTGCAGGTGTAAACGGTTCAGGTAAGCACAACAACTGGTCAATTTCTACAAATACAGGCGAAAACCTCCTCGATCCGGGCAAAACTCCTGAAACAAATATTCAGTTCCAGCTTTTCCTCGCAGCTATCGTAAAGGCTGTACACGAGTATCAGGATCTTTTAAGGATCTCTGTTGCATCGGCAGGTAATGACCATCGTCTTGGCGCTAACGAAGCACCGCCTGCAATCATTTCAATGTATCTCGGCGATGACCTCGGCGCATTGGTTGAATCAATCATCAACGGTACAGAGTATATAAGCAAGGGCAAGGTTAAGATGTCAACAGGTGTTGATGTTCTTCCTGACTTCAAGAAAGACACATCAGACCGTAACAGAACATCACCGTTTGCTTTCACAGGTAACAAGTTTGAGTTCAGAGCACTCGGTTCGGCTCTCAACATTGCTTGTCCTAACATAATGCTTAACACAATGGTTGCCGAGGAACTTTCAGAGTTCTATGATGAGTTGAAAGACGCATCCGATCTTGACGCAGCGGTTAAGGCTCTTATTAAAAAGACATTTACAGAGCATCAGGCAATTATCTTCAACGGCAACAACTATGCACCTGAATGGGTTGAAGAGGCAGAGAAGAGAGGTCTTCTTAACCTTAAATCACTTCCTGATGCAGTTGAGCATTACATTGATCAGAAGAATATTGACCTCTTTACAAAGAACAAGATTTATTCTGTAGATGAAATTCATGCAAGATATGAGATTGAGCTTGAAAACTATGCTAAGATTATCAATATCGAAGCACTTACAATGATTGATATGGCTAAAAAAGATATGATTCCTGCCGTTACTTCATATGTAAGAGAGCTTACAGATACAGCGCTTGCTAAGAAAGCTCTTTCAGACGCAATTCCAACATCAGTTGAGGAAGACCTCATTACAAGTCTTTCAAACAAACTTGTTTGCTTCAGCAAAAAGACAGCAGAGCTTGAGAACGCTGTTATCGGCGCAAGCGAATATGAGGGCGATGTTCTTGCTTATGCTAAGTATTACAGAGAGAGCGTATTCTCGGTAATGACTGAACTTCGTGCAATCGGCGACGCTATGGAAACAGAAACAGCCGCTGATTACTGGCCATATCCTTCATACGGCGAAATGCTTTACGGTGTATGATCGATTGACTGATTTTTAAATTTTTAATTTGGTGACACAATGGCGTGTAACGAACAGACAAAAACTGTTTGGTACACGCCATTTTTGTTATTTAAAAAAAGGGGAGATCTATATGGCAGAAATGATTTTTGGCAGTACAGGCGTATGGTATATGATAGGCGCCTTGCTCGTATTCTTTATGCAATGTGGTTTTGCGATGGTAGAAACCGGTTTTACAAGAGCGAAAAACGCTGGTAATATCATTATGAAAAACCTGATGGACTTCTGTATCGGTACAGTAGTATTCAGTTTGCTTGGTTTTGGACTTATGATGTCGGAAAACTATATTGCAGGTTTCATCGGCGTTCCTAATCTTACAATGTTTACAGATTGGGCAAACTTTGATTGGAACTCATTTGTATTCCAGCTTGTATTCTGTGCTACAGCCGCAACAATTGTTTCCGGTTCTATGGCAGAGCGTACAAAGTTCTCTGCATACTGTGTTTACAGTGCAGTAATTTCATTGGTTGTTTATCCTATCGAGGCAGGTTGGGTATGGAACGGCCAGGGTTGGCTTGCACAGCTCGGTTGTATTGACTTTGCAGGTTCAATCGTAATTCATATGGTTGGCGGTATCTCTGCTCTTGTAGGTGCAATAATTCTCGGACCTCGTATCGGTAAGTATGGCAAAAACGGTAAGGTAAACGCTATCCCGGGTCACAGCATCACACTCGGTGCTTTAGGTGTATTCATTCTTTGGTTTGCTTGGTACGGCTTTAACGGTGCTGCTGCAGAAGACGGTTCAAGACTCGGTCAGATCCTTCTTACAACAACAATCGCTCCGGCTGTTGCTACAGTAACATGTATGCTCTTTACTTGGATTAAGAACGGTAAGCCTGATGTTTCAATGTGTCTTAACGCTTCACTTGCAGGTCTTGTTGCAGTAACAGCAGGTTGTGCAGATGTTGATGCTATCGGTTCTGCAATCATCGGTATTGTTTCAGGTATCCTTGTAGTAGTTGCAGTAGAATTTGTTGATATTAAACTCAAGATAGATGACCCGGTTGGTGCATTCTCAGTACATGGCGTAAACGGTATGTGGGGCGGCCTTGCAGTAGGTCTTTTCGCAACAGGCAACGGTCAGGACGGTATCACAGGTCTTTTCTACGGCGGCGGTTTTGCACAGCTCGGTAAGCAGGCTCTCGGTATCCTTTGCGTAGCATCTTGGACAATCGTTTGTATGATTATCGTATTTACAATCATCAAAAAGACAATCGGTCTTCGTGTAACTAAGGAAGAAGAAATGAAGGGTCTTGATATTTGCGAGCACGGTCTTGTAAGCGCATATGCAGACTTTATGCCAATCGGCGTTGGTACAGCTTCACTTGACGAAACATTTGATGTTGAGGGCAATGTTCCTGTAACTAAGGCAGTTCCTGTTCAGCTTGCAGGCAAGTATGATATGGCTACCGACGGTACAAAGATTACTAAGATTGATATTCTCCTTAAGCAGTCAAAACTTGAGGCACTCAAGGAAGAAATGGATAAACTCGGTATTACAGGTATGACAGTATCACAGGTACTCGGTTGCGGCGCTCAAAAGGGTAAGGCAGAGTATTACCGTGGTGTTGCTATTGAAAGTAATCTCCTTCCTAAGATGAAGGTAGAAATCGTAGTTTGCAAAGTTCCTGTAAAGGCTGTTGTAGATGCCGCTGTAAAGGCACTCTATACAGGTCATATCGGTGACGGCAAGATCTTCATTTATGATGTTGAAGATGTTGTAAAAGTAAGAACCGGTGAAACTGGTTACGATGCAATGCAGGATATTGAGTAATCCTATTAAAATTACCTATCCTTTTTAATTCACATAAACCGAGAGGGTCGACACGAGAAATTGTGTCGGCCCTTTTGGCATAACGCACATCAAAACAGCACCGCTTTTTTGAGTTGTCCCCAAAAAGTCAGACTAAGAATCTAACTGTTTGGAGGTCACATCACTTTGTCGGTGCTGTAGTTTTATGTTTATAGATTTATAATATATCTCCGCCGATGGATTTTGAAAAGGCTTTATAAATGTCTTTTGCATTGTTTTCGCATAATATCCATAGCTTAATATAAGCAGAAATCGGAGTGACAGTAGGGAGTACCTGAATGCCTAATTTTGAATAAAGTTCTTTGCTTTCGTAAAAAAATCCTGTCTCACTGCCTGTTAAAAATACAGGAATGTTAAATTGTTTGGCTGTATTGCAGAATTTCTCCAAATCTTTGCTTGCGGTATTTACAGTTCCCGAATGATAGCTTTCCATCAATACGGCTTTAATATTTTTATTAAGCTGCGGATAAGCCATTCCCACATACGGTGTAATTTTAAGTACAGGGGAAGTTGATTTGAAAACAGGCATATTCCCAAATTTTATTTCATCTTGCTTTTCTGTATAATTGATATTTTTAATAAAATTGCCGTTAATGATTTCACCGTAGTAAATATTATTAACGCTTTCGATTTTATCCGAATAAGCAAGGTGTTTTTGCAGGCGAGAGGCACGGTGAATGTTTGCATGCTCGCCGTTATTTTTGTATGCGACAAATACACCTTTATTATTGCCTGATTTAATGAAATCTACGGCAGCGGAAAAATTCTCGAGTCCGTTTGATTTTTCACTCTCGAGCGGATAATTTGCAGACACAAGCACAATAGGAGTATTACACAAGCCGAACATATAAGAAAGCACAGCGGAAGTGTATTGCAGTGTATCTGTACCGTGGGTAACAATGATGCCGTCATAATTATTTATATTTTCTTTGACGGAATTATAAAGTAAATTAAAATACTCGCCGTTTAAGTTTTCGCTAAGTACCGTGTAAGGAGAGATTGCATCGAATTCAGCATAACCTCCGTTTTGTTTGTACATTTCGATTAACTTGTAACGGGTGTTTGAATCGGGAGAAATTACACCGTCATTGTAGCAGCTGCCTATAGTTCCGCCTGTAAAAACAACTAAAATTTTCATACAGCACCTCCGATTATTTCTTTTTATATTGTACCATATTTATTCGGAAAAATCAGCCTTTGCTGAAAACAGACTTTTAATTAACTTTCTTTCCTGTGAAGAGTAAATTCCCGATTTGCCCGACGCTATAAAACTTATCAGACTTGCAAATACAAAATAAGGCACGGCTTCGGCGCCGAAAAGCTCAATACCGAGCATAATTGTGGTAATCGGTGTGTTTGCGGCAGAACCGAACACGCAGATTAAGCCAATTGCCGCAAGAAAACTCGGTTCAATGCCGAATAAATTTGCATACCAGCCGCCGAATGACGCCCCTATGTCAAACAAAGGAGTTACTTCACCGCCTTGAAATCCTGCTCCGAGTGTGAGCGCTGTCAAAATGAATTTTACGGGCATATCGTACCAATTTGCATTGCCATCGAATGCGGTTGTTTGCTGCCAAGTGCTAAGTCCTTCATATTTGTTGAGATTTAATAAAATGATTAGCAATGTGACAACAACAGAGCCTGCCAATGCAGAGAGAACGGTATTTTTAAAAATTTTTGCGTATAATAATTTTAAATATTTGACCGCAAGAGCAAATAATTTTCCGAGAAGTCCGAAAAATACAGATGCGGAAACAAATATAAATATAAGTTTAAAATCAAAGTTAGGAATGCTTGCGATAGTATGTACTTCGTGTGTTGCGCCGAGCAAAAGCGTAACAGCATTTGCCAGATAAGATGATAAAAAGCATGGAATAACAGCGCTTGCGGAAAGCTGACCTATGCAGCAAACTTCCATACCGAAGAATGCACCTGCAAGCGGAGTGCCGAATACGGAGCCGAATGCCGAACTTAATCCGCTTAAAATGATAGTTTTTCTGTCCTCTTTTTTAAATCCGAACTTGTCGGCAACATTGCTTGTAAGGGCGCCGCCGATTTGAACGGCAGTGCCCTCTCTGCCTGCCGAGCCGCCCGAAAAGTGTGTCAGCAGTGTAAAGAAGAATGTAAGAACTGCAAGCCTTTTAGGTACTTTTACACCCTCGTTTGCACTCTGAATTATAAGATTGTTGCCTTTTGAGGACTCACCGCCGTATTTCTTATATACAAAAGCGGTAAGCATACCCGAAAGTGGCAAAAACCATATGCAATAAGGGAAATACTCCCTGAATACGGACGATAATCCGAGCATTTTTAAAAACACGAAAGAAATTACGCCCATAACAACGGCACAGCAAAGAGATGCCGTCAATACCTTGAAATCAACAAACTTTCTTTTCATAATTCACCTCAAAATTTTGTAATAAAAATGGCATAAAAAAAAGCCAATGCCCCTGTATAAAACAGAAGTCATCAGCAAAAGCGGTTTCGGAAAAATCCGTGGGAGAACCTCATTCCCATACATATATTATGCATTTATGGATATAGTATATACTGTACCGACAAAAAATGCAAGAGCAAAAAATAAATTTAAAAAATTTAAAAATAGGTGTTGACAAATAGAGGAAGATGTTGTATTATAATTATGCGAAAGGTTAGTGACAACTAACTTAAAGCAAGAATCTTTCCATTATTGTAATTGTGCCTCTATAATTACAGAAATAAATGTAAATCAACGCCTGTAAGGGCGTTAATTATGAAATAATAGTTAGTTAAAGCTAACTAAAAGGAGTATTATGTCTGAAGAAATTTTAGTCCGCCACTGCTCACCGACATTGGCGAATATAAAAACAGGAAATTTGGTTAATTGCCGAATTGACAGCATATATAAGCTGAAAAAAGATATTATCTCCCTAAACTCTGTTCTCAACGCAAAAGGTGTGTCAATCCGTGTACTGTACTGTTCGTCCGAAAGAGCGTTGATTTATGTTTATCGTCCGGAAAAATTAAACGCAGATATGCAAAACGGCAAAAACAAAAAGTTTTTAAATTCAATAGGGTATAGAGGAACTACCAATGATGAGCTTATAAACGAGCTTTCGGCAAGAGTTTATTCTTGCGGCGGATTTCCTCACGAGATAGGATTGTTTTTAGGCTATCCGATTGACGATGTAATAAGTTTTATTGAAAATAAAGGAAAAAACTTTAAATGCTGCGGATGTTGGAAAGTATATCACGATGAAGATAATGCTAAAAAGACATTTGAAAAGTACAAAAAATGTACTAATATATACTGCAAAAAATATTTGCAGGGTTCGTCGCTTAAACGACTTACCGTATAAATTTACAAAGGAGTAATTAATTTATGAGTAAAATAGCAGTAGTGTTCTGGAGTGGAACAGGCAACACAGAGGCAATGGCTGACGCTGTTGCAGAGGGCGCAAAAGGCGCAGGCGCAGAGGTTTCTGTATTTAATGTAACAGATTTTTCTGCAGATAAAGTAGACGAATTTGACGCAATTGCATTCGGTTGCCCGGCAATGGGTGCCGAAACACTCGAGGACAGCGAGTTTGAGCCTGTTTTCAATGAATGTGAACCAAAGCTCAACGGTAAGAAGATTGCCCTCTTCGGCTCATACGGCTGGGGTGACGGCGAATGGATGAGAACATGGGAGGAAACCTGTAATTCGGCAGGCGCAGTTCTCGCAGCAGAAAGTGTTATCTGCAATGATGCTCCCGATGACGAAGCCACGGCAAATTGTAATGCACTCGGTGCAGCACTTGCAGGCTGATAAATTAACCAATCCCTTATACATTTCATATTTTTTCTTAAAGACTGCCGCTTGTAATGAGCGGCAGTTTTTAATTGTAAAAAGTTTATTTAAAAGGGTAATTAAGGTTTAACAGAATACTTCGTCAGTCAATTATAAAGTTTGGTCAACCTTTTAAAAGGTTGTGGGTGTGGGCAAAGCCCACAAATACTTTCCGTTTATGCAATCTAACGATAGCTGAACAGCCACACTGTTTGTGCCCGATAAATTGTAATATCGGAAGATATTATGGTTTTTGCTCAGACCTGCAAGTCTTTAAAAAGCCTTGACCTAAATTTTTATTATTTCACTTAACTTGTGTGATAAACCATATTTTCATATAATAAGGGTTGTCACACAAGCCTGTGGCAACCCTTATATTTTATTCTTCCATTTGTTTTCCTAAAAAAGCGGCCGCTGAATGAGCAAGTTTAACTTCTGTTTCAGTAGGAACTTTATTATCTTCGCCCATCAGCATTACAACTGCACCCGTAACATCGCCTGCGGCAATAATAGGGTATATGACTGCCGCTTTGTGTTCCACACCTTCAACCGGTTGAATATCACCGACCGTTGCCTGTGTTGCAGTATAACTTTTACGGCTTTCCATATAATTTTCGAGAACAGGTGAAACCCGTCGTTCAAGTAATTCTCTTTTAGATACTCCCGATGCGGCAATAACATGGTCTTTGTCGCAAATAATAACGGGTAAACCGCTTACTCTTGAGAGAACTTCCGCATATTGTGAGGCAAATGCCGATAATTCTCCTACAGGTGAATATTTTTTAAATATAACTTCGCCGTCGGTAGCAGTATATATCTCAAGCGGGTCGCCCTCACGAATACGCAGGGTGCGACGAATTTCTTTTGGTATAACAACACGACCGAGGTCGTCAATTCTTCTGACAATACCTGTTGCCTTCATATCAAAACTCCCCTGAATTTGTAATATTTGCAAAATATTGCATTAATATTGTTTGACTTGTAATCTCTTTTATTCCGCTTTTTTACAAAATAAAGCCGTTTTGATTTTGTTAATTTATGGGAAAATAAAAGTGTAGAATTTTTATTGCTACACCTGAGCTTGTAAAATAAAGTGTGTAAGTTAGAAAAATAACTTGCACACTTTTTGCATTTGGGAAAAAGTGTGCTACAATGAAAGAAAGGAATGAACGAAATGGCAAAAAAGAGAGAAAGCACACCGGGCGAGAACCTCGCAAAGCAAATTATTGAGCAGTACAATCCAAAAAGCGTAGCCGATATCTCGGATGACACCGACAAGCTCGAAGACTTCAACAACAAGATCAAGGTCGCTAAACGAATCGGCTACGGTTACCTTGATTCGCTATCTCTCTATTCCTTCTGTCCGTTCACCATTCCACAAAAAATCTTGATGAGGGATTATTAATTAATTCGGAAAATGATAATAAAGCGGTTTCGGTTGAATGGGACGGAAAGAATATAGTATTGTAAAATTAAATATGATTTTGGCTTTTGACAATAAAACCTAAATGGGTATATCGGATATGTATTGTATGAGTGACGATTATTTGGTGCAGGAACTTATTGATGAACAAAAATCAAATAAAATAAATCAATAAGTAATTGTAAAATGTATAAATATGTGTTATAATCGATAGCACAATAATGAGTTTAAAGCAAAATTAATATATTTGATAAAGTTAATATGTGTTTTACGGAAAGGAAGATTCTTGTGAAATATCATAAGCTGTTGGAAAATGCCAAGAAGCCGAAGGGCTTTTGGGGCAAAAAAATGATTAGTTCCATGAATGAAGGACATTACGAGCTTACCGGTTGGGCGCTTGATCATATAAATTTTGAAAGACATTATCGTGTGCTTGATGTTGGCTGCGGCGGCGGTCTTACCGTGTCACGAATAGCAGAGAGAATCGGTAACGGCAAGGTTTACGGAATAGATTATTCTGCGCTTTGTATCAAACATTCAAAGGCACAGAACAGAAAAAACATTCTCTGTAATAAGGTTAAAATCGTACTTGCCTCGGTTTCGTCTTTGCCGTTTGAGGATTGCAGCTTTGATGTTGTAACTGCGGTAGAAACCTATTACTTCTGGCCGGACAAACTTAATGATTTAAAAGAAATTTATAGAGTGTTAAAGCAAAACGGCAGGATTATGCTTGTATTTGAAATGCTGAAAACTCCCGAAGAACCTGATAAATGGAAGGCTGTAGAGGACAAGGTAGGCATAAAAACGGTGACAGAGGAGGAGATACGGGAAATGCTTGCAAAGGCAGGCTTTGAAGACATTGAAACCCATAAAAAGGACGGCACTACATGGCTTTGTGCCATCGGTGTCAAAAAATAAATAAAAGCAGGTGAATATATGAAGGCTTTAATTACAGGAGCAAGTTCGGGGATTGGTAAGGAAATTGCGAGAATCTTGGCTGCAATGGGGTATGATTTGATAGTTGCGTCAAGAAACTATGATAAGCTGACAGAGCTTAAGGCTGAACTTAAAAATGTAAATGTCAGAGTAATCACCATTGATTTGTCACGGGAACAAGACGCTATTGATTTGTATGAGCATTTAAAAGACGAGGATATAGATTTTCTCGTCAATAATGCAGGCTTTGGCGCATATGGCAGATTTTTGGATGTACCGCTGAAAAAAGAGCTTGATTTAATTCACACAAATATAAGTGCAGTGCATATTCTGACAAAATGCTTTTTGCGGGATATGGTTAAGAAAAATAAAGGCTACATACTTAATGTAGGCTCGTCAGCGGGCTTTTTGGCGGGTCCGACTTTTTCAAGTTATTATGCATCAAAAAATTATGTTGTAAGGCTTACAGAGGCTGTTCACGAAGAACTGAGGCGACAGGGCAGTAATGTTAAAATTTCCGTGCTTTGTCCCGGTCCTGTGAATACTAATTTTAATAATGTTGCGGATGTAAAGTTTTGCCTTAACGGACTTTCGCCGGATTTTGTCGCTAAGTATGCGATTGAGAAAACTATGAAAGGCAAAATGGTTATTATTCCCGGCTTTACAATGAAAGTAGCAAAAGTTGCTCAACGGTTTGTGAGTGAAAATATGCTTACACGCATTTCCTACAATGTGCAGAGCAAAAAAGAGGGACAAAGGTCAGATACCGAACAAAAAAATTTTAATAAAGCAGAACACGCTTAAAAAGGAGCGGAGAAAATATGAAAAGATTTGTATTATTAATGTTTACGGTTCTTTTCATAATTTTCTCCGCTGTTTCTGTTTTTGCCGCCGATACAAACGGCGTAGCTTTCAAAACAGAAGATATAAATTGTGATAAAGGCAGAATTTTTAAGGTTGATGTAAAAGCAAAATCGTCCGAAAAAATCTCTGCCGTATTATTAAAATTTACTTATAACAGAAATATAATAGAATACCGTTCAATCAGCACCGATTCGGACAGTCTGGCTTATGCTTATGATAACGGAAGTACATTAAATGTATCTTACCTTTGCAAAGACGGCAAAAATATTGATAATGACACGGTAATACTTACTTTAGAATTTAAGGCAACAACCGAAGGTCAGAGTAATTTGCAATATACAGCCTATGACTGTGTTAATTCTTCGGCAGAAAGCGTTGAAATTTCGCAATGTTCAAGCGGTAAGGTAAGTGTTACAAAACAAGGCAGTGAAAAATCAAATGATAATAAAAAATCGGATACAACGGAATATAAATCTGAAAGCAATGAAAGTACAGAAAATTCAGAAAAAAGCAGTATTGACGAACTCGGTTCATTAAACGGCAAATTTTCAGACAACACTGTATTTATGCTTATAGTAGGAGTTATTTGCGGACTTGCTGTCGGTGTTTTGTGTTTTATGCTGTATTTATCTGTGATAAAGCGGAAAAATAAGGCAAAAGAGGAAAAAGACAGGCATTAACTTGACATAACACCGATTATGCTATAAAATTTAATTTGAACTTAATATTTGTTATGGTTTATTCATTTAATTAATAGGGAAGACGGTGCAAGTCCGTCACAACCGCCATTACTGTAAACAGTTATAGCCTTGGCTCATGCCATTGGGAAACCGAGAAGGCGCCTTGGCTGCTTTAATGCAGACTGTAAGTCAGGAGACCTGCCATAACATAGTTTGAAAAACTTTCTTGGGCAGTGGGAGAATAGTTATTGGGTAAATTATTACCCTTTATATAGCTATGCCTCTTTTAAGGGGCTATTTTTTATTTAAGGAGAATGTTTATGAAAACAACAGCAAAATTTATTTCTGCTTCACTTGCTACTTTGCTTGTTTCTGCATCTGCAGTTACGGCATTTGCGGCAGAAACAAAAGACATTACAGTTTCACTCCGTATTGAGGGTGTGAATTCTTGTGTGCTTTATGACAATTATGAAATTCCACAGGGTAGCACGGCAGCTGACTTAATTCAGTATGCAGACAAGCTTTCTGATGATGTTACGGTAACAGGCGCCGAAAATAATTACATAACAGATGTAAACGGCGAAACAGCAGGCAAATTCGGCGGCTGGGACGGCTGGCAGTATATTGTAAATTCAGTTTCACCTAATGTTGGCGTAGGTGATTACACACTTAGCGACAATGATACAGTTGTTCTTTATTACGGTGACTTTCCTTGTCTTCTTCCGCAGATTGACACTTCGGCATTAAACAGTGACGGCAAAATCACTTTTAATGCAGAGTCAACTACATATGACAGCGACTGGAATCCGACCGTAAGCACAGTTGCTATTGCAGATATGACAGTTACTTTTGACGGTCATACTTATACAACAGATGAAAACGGTACAATTTCACTTAGCAAGGCTGATTTTACATCAGGTGAGCACAGTGTTCAGGTTGAAAAGAAAAATTCAAACGGTGCTCCTGCCGTACTTCGTTATGCTGACGACTTTACAGTTAATATTGCAAGAGAAAACACAATTAATGTAAATCTCAGAATTGAAGGTCCGGAGGCTTGCTACCTTAAAGACACATTTGAAATTGCAAAGGACAGCAATGTCGGTCAGCTTATCTCATATGCAGACGAAGTTTCTGATAATATCGAAGTAGTAGGTGCAGATGCAGGCTATATTACAGAGGTAAACGGCATTGCAGCAGGTTCATTCGGCGGCTGGGACGGCTGGTATTATGCTGTAAACAGCGTAGTTCCTAATGTAGGAGTAAACGATTATACACTTAATAATAATGATACAGTAGTTCTTTATTACGGTGAGTATCCTTGCTACCTCCCGATTGCAGATACTTCATTGCTTACAAGCGAGGGTAAAATTACATTTACAGCAACCGCTACATTCGGTGACGCTGTTCTTCCGATTGATAATATGACAGTATATTTTGACGGCAAAGAATACACAACAGATTATAACGGTGTAGTTGTAATTGATAAGGATCAGCTTACATTCGGCGACCACAGCTTACAGGTTGAAAAGTACGGTTACAGCGGTGCTCCTGCCGTTCTCAGATACGCTGATGATTACAGAGTATTTGTAGATACGAAGATTATTAACGATGTAAACCTTGACGGTGAGGTTGATATTAACGATGTAACACTTATTCAGACAAGCCTTTGCGTCGATACTGTTCTTACAGATGAGCAGAAAAGAATTGCCGATATTGACAAAGACGGTAAGGTTGATGTAAACGATGTTACAAAACTTCAGACAATTCTATCTGGTGAAACAGAATAATTCTAATAAGGAATGATAATTATGCTGAAAAAACTGACAGCTTTACTTATATGCGCAGTAATGTTATCTTTATCGGTAACAGTAAATGCGGCTGAAAACTACACAAAAGAAGATATTTCAAAAACTATAGACGGAATTATCTCGTATAAATCGGCAATTTTAAAGGCTGACGATACAGCTTCGTTTGTACAAAAACTTTCTGAAACCACAGATAATTCTGAAACACAGTGGTATATTATTTCTTTGTCAAAATACGGTACAGATGTAACTGCTGTACAAAGTTCTATGATAAAATCTGCCGAAAAGTTATATAAATCAAAAAGCAAAGCTACAGATTTTCAGCGTACCTCACTTGCACTTTATGCCTGCGGACTTAATCCTGAAAATATCAACGGCAAAAATTTGCTCAGTGACGGAGTTTATAACAGTGAAAATGTGAACAAGCAAGGCATAAATGCATATGTTTATGCCTTGCTGTCACTCGACTGTGCAAATGCAAAAGTTCCGAGTGACGCAAAATATGACAGAGAATATTTTATTAAAAAAATTATAGGCTTACAGCTTTCGGACGGTGGTTTTACACTTATGGGAAAGTCTGCCGATACCGATGTTACCGCAATGTGCTTACAGGCACTTGCTCCTTATAAATCTGACAGTACGGTAAAAGAATCTATTGACAGAGCACTTGATGTTTTATCTAAAAAACAAAATGAAAAAGGCGGATATTCTTCTTTCGGCACAGTAAATTCCGAGAGTGTTTCTCAAGTTATTTCTGCGCTTGTTGCACTCGATATAGATGTGCAGTCGGATTCAAGATTTATTAAAAACGGCAACACTCTTGTTGACAATCTCATGACTTTCAAAAATTCTGACGGCGGTTTTTCTCATATTGAAAACGGAAAATCGAATAATATTGCGTGTTATCAGGCATTAAACTCACTTGTCGATTTATATAAATATATGTCAAAAGGCAATACCGAGATTTTTGAATTTGACGATACAAAGAAAAATAATTCTAATAGCGAAAATTCCCGACAGAACACTGAAAAATCAAACACAGACAGTTCTGAGGTTAATATAGACAGTAACAATAAAAATAATTCTGTAAATACAGGTGATATTACAGAAAAGCATAATTCGCAAGTTGACGAAGAACAGCAGGAAACAACTGTAAAGCCCGAATCCAATAATGCGGAAAATTATGATGATCAGGTAATGGCTTTGGCAGATGACAATTACGAGCCTTTTACGCTTGCATCTACTCCGGATTCCGTAGCGGCGGCAAATTCGGATGACGACAATAATTTTATTTTCTATGTTTCTCTTATCGGACTTGTGGCTGTAGCGGCTGTGCTTTTAATTATAAGATTAACAGTGCTGAAAAAAGACGGTGAGCCGTTCAGATTATTCGGCAAAAGAAAAGGTGACAAATAATGAAATTAAAACTTTTATTACTTGTATTGATAATTACTGCCGTGCTATGCGGCTGTTCGGTTCAGACTCCCGATGACTACTATTCCTCTTCATCTCAAAAAGAGGGAATGGAGGTTACTTTTTCAATCAACTGCTCAACCATTTTAAATAATATGGATCAGCTTGAAAGCGGTCTTGAAAGCTATGTTCCGAGTGACGGCGTAATTCTCAAGCCTACAAAGATTACTCTTGACGAAAATGCTACCGCATATGATGCACTTAGTGAAGCCTGCCGTCAGAATAAAATTCAATATGAATACGAGGGAACGGACGCAGATATTTATATCGAGGGTATCGCAAATCTTTATGAATTTTCTTGCGGTCAGCTTTCGGGCTGGGAATACTGCGTAAATGATGTTTTTCCGTCGGTAGGCTGCAATTCTTATGATTTACATGACGGAGATACAATTAAATTCTTATATACCTGCGATTTGGGCGCAGATATCGGAAACGAATTTACAGGAGAAGAATAATGCTAAGATTTAATTCCTTTAATCCGCTGGCACAGCTTATATATTTTGTATCTGTGCTGTTGGTATCAATGTTTACATGGAATTATATAATTTTACTGCTGTCGCTTTTCGGAGCGGCGGCTTATTCTGTATTACAAAAGGGTTTTAAATTATTTTTAAAATCCTTTTTTGGTTATGTGCTGATTTTTTTACTTGTAACAATAACCAATCCGCTTTTCTCACACAAGGGAGTAACACCGCTTATATTTATAAATGATATTCCTATTACGCTTGAGGCTATAGTTTACGGTGCGGTGCTCGGACTGATGCTTTTGAGCGTAATACTTTGGTTTTCGGTATTCAACAGCGTGTTTGATTCCGAAAAACTTATATATATTTTCGGAAGATTTTTACCAAGACTTGCATTATTGTTTTCGATGGTACTTCATTTTGTGCCTAAATTTATTCTTGTGTTTAAGCGCACATTGGCGGCTCAATCCGATTTTTGCGGTAAAAATAAATTTAAACAATACATAGGTGCATTTTCTGCTTCGGTTTCCGTAATGCTTGAGGGTTCGGTTCAAACTGCCGATTCAATGAGCGCAAGAGGATACGGAGTTAAAAAGCGCAGTTTTTACTGCCGCTTTCCTTTTACAAAAGCAGATACGGTTTTTACTGTACTTTCTCTGGGAATGTTGACTACAGTGCTGTTTGCTTTAGCGACAGGTCAACTTGATTTTCTTATATATCCGCATATCGAGATGTGTGATATTACAATATTATCCGTAATCGGAATGTCGGCTTTCGGTGTACTGTCATTTATGCCGTTTATCATTGAGTTAAAGGAGGAGCTTGTATGGAAATTTTCTCTGTCAAAAATTTAAGTTTTACTTATCCGCAGATGCAGGAAAAGGCTTTGGATAATGTGAATTTCACTGTGAAAAGGGGAGAGTTTTGTGTTATCTGCGGTCAGTCCGGCTGCGGAAAAACTACACTGCTAAGACTTTTAAAGCCGCAGGCAGCTCCTCACGGCACAAAAACGGGAGAAATATTTTTCTGTTCCGAAAATATTGAAAAATGCAGTGAAGAAGATACGGCTTTTAAAATTGGCTATGTTTCGCAAAATCCCGAAAATCAAACAGTAACCGATACCGTACTCCATGAACTTGCCTTTACGCTTGAGAATATGGGAATGTCGAGTGAAGAAATAAATATTAAAATAAGTGAAACGGCTACTTACTTTGGACTTTCAAAAATAATAGAACAAAAGACAAACTCACTTTCGGGCGGTCAGATGCAAATTCTTAATCTTGCGGCGGCATCTGTTGCCGAGCCTGATGTATTAATTCTTGACGAACCCGCAAGTCAGCTTGACCCTGTATCGGCAGAAAACTTTTTTACAATTCTTGACAAACTTAATAAAGACTTGGGTATCACTGTAATTATTACCGAACACAGACTTGAAAAACTGTTTCCCGTTGCGGATAGAATTATTGTTATGGAGCAAGGAAAAATAATTACCGATACAGCACCTAAAGATACTTGCAACGCTCTTAGCAAAATTTCAAAAAATCATCCTATGATGCTCGCTTTGCCCGTGCCTGCACGGCTTTATTCCGTAACAGATTGTAAATCGCAATGCCCCGTTACGGTCAAAGAAGGCAGAGAACTTTTTGCAAAATATAGCAAAAATAATTCTTTTATAGAACATACATTGCAGAATAATAATTCCGACGATGAAATATTATCGGTTAAAAATGTATATTTCAGATATGATAAAAAGTCTGATGATGTGCTCCTCGGTCTTAATTTATCGGTAAACAGAGGAGAGATTTTTTCGGTTGTCGGTGCAAACGGCAGCGGAAAATCAACTTTGCTTTCCGTAATAGGAGCAAGGCTTAAGCCGTACAGAGGCAAGGTAAAACTAAATGAAAAAACAGCTACTATGCCTCAAAATCCACAATTGTTATTTGTTAAAGACAGCTTGCTTGAAGACTTTAAAAGCGTGAGCGGGGATTTGGAAAAAATTAATAAATTGTCAGAAAAGTTTAATGTACACCGTCTTTTAAATCACCATCCGTATGACCTTAGCGGAGGTGAAATTCAGCGTGCAGGTTTTGTAAAACTTTTACTTCTCGAACCGAAAATATTATTGCTTGACGAACCGACAAAGGGTTGTGACAGTTTTTCAAAAGCAGAACTTGCAAAAACTTTAAAAGAACTTTCCGACAACCAAATTACAATATTACTTGTTACACATGACCTTGATTTTTCGGCTGAAGTTTCCACCGTATGCGCAATGCTTTTTAACGGTACTCTTTCAAAAAGACTTGAACCGCACGAATTTTATTGCGGAAAACGATTTTATACGACTTCTGCAAATAAAATTTCACGAGGTATAAAAGACGGCATTATAACAACGGAAGAGTTGATTTCTGCTGTTAAGGAGGAGTAAAATGACTGCTAAAAAGATAATAAAATACTTATGTGTTTTTGTGGTTGCGCCGCTTATTGTACTTTGCGGAGTGTTTTTCTTCGGCGACCGCAAATATGCCTTTATATCGCTTGTTTTGTCGGTGGTTGCCTGTATTCCGTTTTTTATTTCTTTTGAAAAAGGTAAAAACGATGCACGCAGAATTGTTATAATAGCTGTTATGACGGCATTGTCTGTAGCGGGCAGGTTTGTATTTGCTCCCATTCCGTTTTTTAAGCCCGTTACTGCAATTGTAATTATTACCGCTATTTATCTTGGCAGTGAAGCAGGTTTTATTACAGGATCTTTTTCTGCTGTGGTTTCAAATTTCTATTTTGGACAAGGACCGTGGACTCCGTTTCAAATGCTTGCGTGGGGACTTATCGGATTTTTGGCAGGCTTGCTTGCTAAAAAACTTGTTGAGAGTAAGGTGTTGCTTATTATTTACGGCGCTCTATCGGGCATAGCATTTTCTTTTATAATGGATGTATGGACAACTCTCTGGGCTGACGGTACATTTAATATAGCAAGATTTGTGGCAAGCATTACAACCGCAGCACCGTTTACCGTTGTTTATATGGTTTCAAATGTAATATTCCTGTTGCTGCTTACAAAACCAATCGGAAGAAAATTGCAACGATTAAAAACTAAATACGGAATTTTTTAGGACAAGGGGAAGTTTAGCTTTCCCTTTTTATTTTGCCGTGTATTATTTGCCTGTCTTCTGCATATAATCATTTGCATGGAGGTAATATATGGCAATGTTAAAAAAACACAAAAAAATGTTGTTGTCAGCATTGCAGAGAGTTTTCTGCTTTATATTGGCAGCAACAATTTTGGGTGCGGTGGGTGTTCCCTCGGCCGTACTTGCACTTGACGGTGCAAATCCGACAGTAGAAATTGTCGGATTTATGAGGGGCGACAGTAAAGACCTTCGTTCAAGTGAGCTTTTAATGGCAAAAGTAAGCAATTACGACGGTAATCCTCAAGAGCTGACTTACGAATGGAAAAATAAGCTTGGCACTTATCTGTATGTATTTGACAAGCACGATATGGCTGTGGTGCGTGGCACAAAAAGCGAAATTGAAATTTACAATTCGGATAAAGGCTTGTTCGCATCTGATAATATGAGCGGCAGATCTTATAACCGCAGCTATTCGCACAAAGGCTTTGCTTATGCGGCAGTTTACGGTGCATCTGTTAACGCTGAAAAATTAAAAGGTGGCATTTCCGTAACAGTAAAGGATTCTGACGGAAATATCATTGCGACAGCATCGTATGATGACGATTTCAAAAATTATGACCTGTCTAAAGATATGGCAAACGCAGTGTTTGGTGTGTTTGAGGGTGAGAGCGTTGATATTCTTAATCTCTTAGGTCAAAGCTCGGTTGTTCATGTTGTATGTCCTGCCTGTTATGTAAGTCAGGGAACAATAATTTCCGGCAGCGATTGTATAAGTTTAAGCAAGTCAGAAAGCGGTTACTCAATAACCGGTTTAAAAGCCGGCGAAGGTGTAATTAAAATTAATCTTCAAAAGAGAAACTGCAAATTCCATAAAAACTCGGAAAACAGTTCGACTACAACCGTAATAGTATTTAAAAAACCTAACACTTCCACAACTGCAACAACACTCACTCTTACAAATCTTGATGACAGATGCGAATATTATCTTGAGGGTGTTAAGGGTGAAGTAATTGACGGCAAAATAACTTTTAGCAGTCTTACTCCCTCTACTGAATATACCATAGAGGTACGGGGCAATTATATTGACGAGGACGATACAACTAAAACTGCATACGCCTATGTAAAAGACACAACAAAGGACTGCTATACATCAAGTGTGGTTTTCAAACTTGATGATACTGTAGCGGATACCGAAAGCATATTCGGTAAACCGTACGAGGTTGTCGTAAAGTCTGACAGTGATTACATTGTCTTGCAGAGCGGTGATAACGGTTATACTGCAGAACTTGCTAAAGGCAATTATAAAGTGTTTTTAAAAGACGGTAATGATTATAAAAAGATTGATAATGCGGTTCTTACCGTTGACAGTGATGATAACAGCATAGAGATAAAATATTACTCTGTAGTTTATAATCTTGATGGTGGTACACTCAACGGTGATACAAAATTTGTTTACCGTGAGGGTGAATTCGTAAAAACAATTGATAATAAACCAACTAAGTATGAGTATGTATTTGACGGTTGGAAGTGCGGTGAAAGCACTTATAGCAACAGCCAACAAATTACAGATTCAATTGACAGAAAATATGAATTGACAGCAATATGGGAAGTAGATAAGATAGGCAACGGAGAAAAGCCTGATGGAATCCCCGATAAATATCAAAAGAAAATTACCTTTAAAGTAGTAAACGGTACTTGGGAAGATAAGAGTGTAAATGATATTTCTTACTATGTAACTTTGCATGACAAAGAGGGTAAGTGGAATGTCAACGGTACTGCAAGAATCAATATTCCTACAGGTATGACAGCAAATTACGGTTATGAAAACGGCAAGTGGGATGTTGAACCGACTGAAATTGTATCCGGAATTGAAGATGTTGTTTATGTTTATTTGTTTGACAAAATAGCAGAAACAGAGCCACAACTGCAACCGACAACTGTACAGCCGACTCCTACAGTTAAAACCGTTGTTCAGGAAAAAACGGTTTATAAAACACAGTATGTTGAGCCTATTACCTTAAAAACAGGTGATAATCTCACTTTCTTAGGTGTGCTTGTCGGTTTGTGTGCAGCAGGTTTTGCAGGAACAATAATTTTCGGTAAAAAACGAAGTAAGTAATATTAAAAAGGCGATTGCAGATTAATTTTGCAATCGCCTTTTTTCAAATACAGAATAATAATAAATATTTCAAAGGTTATAATAAATTAAATGAGGTGAATTTATGGCTGAGGTAATAAAAATAGTTTTGACAGGCGGTCCATGTGGCGGTAAAACAACTGCTTTGAATTTTTTGAAAGATGAACTTGAAAAGTTAAATATAAAAGTTTTTATATTAGAAGAAATTGCAAGTAATTTATTGAGCAACGGCATTACTCCGCAAAAACTTGGTGTATATGAGTTCCATAAACAACTTTTTGAAACTCAATTAAAAGAAGAAAATTCTCTCGAAGAGAAAGCTAAGGCATATAATGGGGAAAAGGCTGTAATTTTATTTGACAGAGGATTGCTTGACAGCAAAGCATATGTTACCGATGCCGAATTTAAAAAATATATTTCAATAAGTAATAAAAATGAAGATGTATTAAGAAATTCGTATGATGCTGTATTTCATTTAAAAAGTGTTGCTTGTACAGATGAAAACACTTACATTAAGAACTGCAATTCTGTTAGAAAAGAAGATGTAAAGCTCGCCAAGGAACTTGACGAAAAATTACTTTCTATATGGACAGGCACATCACACTTGCGAGTTATACCAAATAACATTGATTTTAATAAAAGGCTCGATAATTTGCTTAAAGAAGTATTAGGGTTCATCGGTGTTCCGGAACCTCTTGAAATTGAGCGTAAGTTTTTGATAGAATACCCTGATATTGATTATCTTAATAATATGACTGCTTGCAGAAAGGTTGCGATTACTCAGGCATATTTAAACACTCCCGAGGAAGGAATGTTCAGAATACGGAAACGTGGTTACGGCAAAGATGCAGTATATATTAAAACGGTAAAAATCAAGATTAATGATTTAAAAAGGATAGAAAAAGAATCTTATTTGACACAAGCCGAATACAATAATTATCTTTCAAGAAAAGAATGTATAACGGGTATTATTTCAAAGGACAGATATTGCATAGTGTATGATGACGAATATTTTGAACTTGATGTATATCCGTTTTGGAATGACAGAGCAACGCTTGAGATAGAATTGCTGTCAGAAGATCAGCCTTACAAACTTCCTCCTTTTATTAAACTTATAAGAGAAGTAAGTCACGAACCCGAATACAGAAACATTGCACTTGCACAAAGAATGGTTCATAATAAAGGGACTGATTAAGATAACTTAATTGATAACAACATTTCGATAATAATGCCAAGTGATATTGACATTATTATCTGCAATGTGTTAAAATGCCTATATCATTAACTTCATCATCAAATTAAAACAGGAAAATAATTATAAAAAATTAAAAAAAGTGTTGACAAATGGAGTTTGCTGATGTATAATAATGAAGCTGACTTAAGGGAAAAACAAATTTTTAAGTTAAGTATGCGGCAATAGCTCAGCTGGATAGAGCAACTGCCTTCTAAGCAGTAGGTCAGGGGTTCGAGTCCCTTTTGCCGCGCCACATGGTGGGATTAGCGTAGTTGGTTAACGCGCCAGTTTGTGGCACTGGAGACCGACGGTTCGAATCCGTCATTCCACCCCATTTGACTCATTAGCTCAGTTGGCAGAGCACTTGACTTTTAATCAAGGTGTCCGGAGTTCGAA
>ERZ773139.1331-NODE-1331-length-28896-cov-18.151035_pt1 | contig 28896 bp, 27 predicted proteins | sample MGYA00580854_ERZ773139 | MGnify/ENA primary metagenome ERZ773139 (study PRJEB29015, sample SAMEA2737809) | human gut metagenome | biome: human gut; feature: human-associated habitat; material: faeces | place: China | collected 2012 ...
ACGGTGGGGCTGTGGCGGTTGCCGGTGTCGTTCTGCACGATCAGCACCGGGCGCATGCCGCCCTGCTCGCTGCCGACGACGGGGCTCAAATCGGCAAAATAAATGTCCCCTCTCCGAACTGTACTCATGCGATTCACTCTCCAGATGAAAATGCTCGCCCGATACATCTTATGTAGGGCTACACTCATTTTCCCACACGGAGGGGGATTTTATACGCCGGGCAGCGCCGCATAATTCGGCGAGAGCGGACAGCTTTAATCTTTATCGGGGGCGAGGCCGGTGCAGGTGACGCTGTCGCCCGCTACGACACGGCCGCGGATATTGCCGCAGCGGACGCCGTCCCCGGCAGTCACGCCGCCCTCGACGTCTCTGCACTCCACGCTGTCCCCGGCGTGTACGTTGCCGTCAACGTTGCCGCAGGTCACGCTGTCGCCCGCGTTGACGTGCCCGAGCACATTGCCGCACTGCACGCCGTCGCCCGCGTTTACGTCCCCCGCGACGGTCGTGTTCGCGCCGCAGATGACGGAGAACTCGCTCTTGATGTCGAGCGCCGGGCCGTCATACCGAAAATCCACGTTCACGCGCTCACGCGCCCCGCGCGAAAACGGCGTATGACCTACGAGCTTATGCCCGACGAAGAGCACGGCATGCAGCACCGTTTCCTCGTCGCTCCACGGGAGATCGTGGTAGACAACGGCCGGCTCCGCCGGGGCGGGCGCGGCGCTCACTTCGGCGCTCACGCCCGCGCGGCCGAAGAGCGCGTCCACGCTCACGCCGAAATACTCCGCGATCTCCGGCAGCATCAGAATATCCGGGCAGGAAAGCCCGTTTTCCCACTTGCTCACCGCCTGCGCGCTCACGCCGAGCTGCGCGGCGAGCGCGTCCTGCGTGAGACTCTTTTCGCGCCGCAGCGCGGCGATCGTCGTTCCGATAATGTTCTGTTCCATTGTATGAACCTCCAAAAAGCATTTTATCCGGATGAACCCAGAATAGGCGCACCCGGATAAAATAGCAAGGTTTTCGTGGTTGAGTTGGCTCAACCGTTGGTTGACTCAGCGTATTTGTTCCTTTTCAACCGGCAGTTGAGAAGCTTTTACTCATTTTCGCCGGGAATTTCGCCGCCGGTGCGCTCGCAGAAAACGGTGACGCGCTCGGTCGTGTCCCAGTTGCAGGTGTACATCGTGAGCGCGTAGCCGCTGTTCATCACGGTGTCGGAATCGTCCGGCGTGACGGAGGCAAACTCCCGCACGGTGTAGGTGAACACATTTCCGTCCACGTCCGTGAAGGTGACCGTGTCGCCCGCCTCGAGATGGAACAGCACATCGAACTCCGTTTTGTAGTTGTGGCCCGCTACGACGAGATTATCGTTGTACACGCTGCCGGTGTGGCGGCAGGGGGAAATTTCCATTGCGGGGAAGCTCCACGTTGCCGCAACGGGCATCGTGAGATCGTAGCCCGGAAAATCAAGATAGCCGATGTAGTCATAGGCGCCGGAGCGCACCGTCGGCATATCGAGCGCCGGAGGCGCGGGCAGGCCGCCCGAGCCGGTCTCCGTTCCGGCCGCTGCCGTGCCGGGGGACGCCGAAGCGCCGGGCGCGTTTGCCGCCGTCGCCGCGGCGTCGGGTCCGGCGGCGCCGGGCGCGGGGGTCGTGCCGGTCTCGCCGTTCGTCCCGCGCTCGGCCATCGCGGCCTCTACGAGCCGGAGCGTCTCTTCCGCGCTCTCTCCGGCGCGCCTGTCCTCGGCGCGGTTATGGGAAAACAGGAGCAGTGCGGCGATCACCAGCACTGCTCCCGCTGTCAATAAGACGATCCCGATTTTTTTAGGCTTCGTCATGCTTCTTTTTCTTCGTGAGCACAACAACGCCGCCCGCGATCAGCAACACGCCCAGCGCGCCGAACACGGCGACGGGCCAGTTGAGCTGACCGGTGGGGATGAGGGGCTTTTCGTTGTTGAAGCCCTCGACCGTGAACACCCAGTCCACTTCGCCGACGCGGTAGGCGTACTCGTTGCCGAGCCCGGCGGGAACCGTGAGCACCGCTTCGAGCTTCGCGCTCTTGCCCTTGGCGAAGGTGCCGAGAAGGACGTTATCGGTGAGCTGCGCGGTCTCGTCCGGGGAAGCGGAGAAGATGCTCTGCTTCGTGCCGTCCGCGTTCACGAGATAGACCTCCATCGTGAGCTTGGAGAGAAAGTCCGCCATGGTGACGACGGTCTCGTCGCGCACGCCGTCGATGTCGGCCTGATCGTGGCCGTCCTCGTTCTCAAAGGGCTCGCTGTAGGTGAGCGGGTTGCCCTCTTCGTCGTGAGCCTCGGCGCGGATGTAGAGCTTCACATAGTCAAAACCGCTGACGTTGTTTTTGATCGTGATGTTCTCGGTCAGCTCGTCGCCGGGCATGACGTTTTTGAAGTTGCCAAAAAGGTCTGTGTCCGTGTAGCCGCTGCCGGTGGTCTCGATCACAAGACCGTTGGTACCCTGACGGCTCACCACGGCGTCGGCGGCGAGAGCCGGGACGGTCAGCGCCGCAAGCGCGGCGATGACCATCACGAGGGAGAGGAGCTTCTTCATCGATTTTTTCATGTCGTTACTCCCTCCTTAGTTCCAGCTGGACGGCGTTACGCCCCATGCTTCCGTGACGGCGTTCGCCGGGGTGCTCTGGATCGCGCTCGCCAGAATTTCAACATTGAGGACGTATTCCGGGTTAGCCGGATGCGTCACCGTGCAGTTGAGAAGGCTTCCGAGCGTGGAGCTGCCCGACTCAACGGGCGTCGGGTAATAGAAGTAATCGCCGATCTTCTTCCATGTTTTGTCCGGATTCTCCGTCAGTGAGTAGGAGTAGTCTTTGGGGACAGAGGGAACGACGTTTCCGCTCATATCGCGCCACGTTACAACGTAGGTGGCGCGGATATAGGCGGCGGTGTCGCCGGTGTTTTTGATCTGCACGTCTTTCTTCGTGGTTCCGTTGAAATCTTCGGTGATTTCGGTGGAGAGCTTGGCGTAAGAGAACTTGTTTTCCACCGGTTCTGTTTGGGTCACCAGAAAGGCGACGGTAGAGCCGACCACCGCGCCGATCAGCATGACGACCGCGATGAACAGGATGGCCAGCTTGTTCATGCGGATTCTCGGTTTGTTGTTCGCTTTCGCGTGGGATCCATTATACATGATTGCCGCCTCCTTTCTCAGTTACCGGAATCTGTTTCGATGATCGTTCCGAACACGTTCTTGTAGTACGCGTTTCCGTCGAGCCACTTGTTGTTGGTACGATCGTTCACATAGGTGACGCTGTTCGTCTTTCCGGGCTGCAGCGGGATCGTCCGCACTGCGCCGTCCCTAGGCGTATACCGCCAGCTCCATGCCGTGTCCTCGGTGACGGTGTATGTACCGATCTTCAGACCCGTGAGCACGACGGTGCCGTTGCCCTGAATGACGATCTTCTTGCTGAAGCCTTCCGGGCCGGTCACGGTGAAGATGAAGCTCTGCTTTCCGTCGATTTCTTCATAGCCCTGCTTGGTGATGGTCAGATTGGCAACGTCGGCCTCAAACTTGGCGTAGTACGTCGCGGCCTCGTAGCCCATGGCGGGGGTCTCTTCCGTGCCGTAATTCTTGGTCTTGCCCGGCGTCAGCTTGTTGTCAGCGACGATCCAGCTTGCGTCTGCAGCTTCGGTGCACGCTTCATCCTTGAACCAGCCGACGAACTTGAATCCGGCGCTTGCGGTAGGCGTGGAGCCTTCCGGCGTGCCGTCGATCACCTTGACCGTGTTGTTCTGATAATTGTCCAGCGTACCGCAGTTATCCGGGCCGACGACCTCGTATTTGATGTCAACAGTATCTTCAACGTAATAGAAGATTTTAACATTGTTGACCGCGGTATTGCCTTCTTCGGCAACGATATCGATCGTCTGCGGGTTTGTTGTACCGAGAACCAGCGTATAGCCGGGGACTTCTTTCGCCCCCTGCGTCACGCGCGCCTGATAGCGGGCGCTGCCGGTTACAGGATCAGCAATCGGCTTTTTCGTCCCCTGATCAAGGAAGCGGAACTCATAGGGATACACATTGCGGTCATAGTAGAGCTTAAGTACAAGACCCTCCTCCGAGAGTGTACCACTGGCTGTGCTCTTGCCTGCGTTATATGTGAACCCTGTAAGTGTCAGCGGGCTTTCGGAATAATCTGTTCCGATCGTAGCATTGAGGTTTGTGCTGCTCTGGTACTCGGTGTACTCGTCGTTGGTGAGATTCTGGATCAGGTGGATTTTCTGCAGCGGTGCATGCGTCTCATCTTTCGTATACCAGAAGGTCAGCACGTTTTTTGTATCATCGGCAGAGAGAACCAACTGCTTCTGATACGCATCCGGCGCATAACCCTTGATCTTCACGAATTTCTCCGTGATCACAGCGTCCGAAGTCTCGCCGGACTTCTCTGCATAGAGAACAGTCTCCGTATTCCGTTCCAGATAACGAACCGTGTAATTTACTTTTTCTCTGGCAACATATACGAACGTGTACTCGTTCGTACCCTCAATGTCCATCTGAATGGAGTGGCTGCCTTCCAGAGGATAATAGCCTGTCTGATAACCTTCATTCAGCATGCCGAACGTTTTCGCCGCAAACGTCTTGGTCGTTCCGGCGAGCGCAGACTCTGTGGTATCCTCCGCAATGGTTGTTCCATCCTCAAGCCGGTAGTGAATAACGTAGTCTACATTAACGTCCGCTCTCCACTTAGCGTAGAGATTCAGGTCGCGGTTGACCGGCATGGAGAAGTCAAACGCTTTTTCCTCGTCGGTATCGCTGATGTAGAACCAGCCGACGAAGGTGTAAGGTTTACGCTCCGGGTCCGCTGGGGGATCCTTTACCGCTGTGCCATGCGGAACATCCGTCCATGTCTGAATCGCTTGGCCGTTATTATCCAGAACATCCTTCGTCAGGTACGTTTTGACCGTGTGGGTCTTGGGCACCCATTTGGCATAGAGCACCAGATCGGAGGCGGGCATGGTCAGCGTGTTCAGATCTGCCTCGGAACCCTCAAAGCAACCAGACGTCGTGTACCATCCGGCGAATACATAAGCGTTCTTTTCAAGCTTATCCGGATAATCCGGTTTAAAGTAATAGCTGCTCAACGGAGCTTCGTACTGAACGCTCCCGCCCTTGCCATCAACTACTGCGTTATAGTTGTAGAACGACAGTTCGTAGCTGTTGCGGGTATAGTACAGGTAGTTGTTTCGCTCCATTCTGACTTTCCCGTCTTTTGGGAGATAGGGGTTGGAATCGCCCTGTGTGAAGCCGGTGATAGGGTGAAATTCCTCGGCATAGGTCAGACTTACGCTCGTACTGTATTTAAGATCGACCACCTTGTACTGCTTGTAGTTTTTCCCGTTAAGGGTGGTATCGCCCGCTGCCCCGTTCAGCGTTTCCACGTAGTAGTAAATCTTCGCGCCGGTTTCGGAGGCATTTTTCTCAAACGTGATGTTTTCGCCCGGCATGGTATCAATCGTACCGAGGTTGTTGCCGGGCACAAAGGACTGACACCCATCCGGCACCTTCCACCAGATGGTTTCGTTTCCGTCTTTGATGGGGAAATTGCTGTGGATATCTGCACCGTATTTTGCCGTAATGGTCAGGTCAGAGTATTTGTAGCACTTATTGCTGTGGGTATGCTCGGATAGGCCCAATTTGCAGCATGAATCTCTATGATACCAATGGTCCAAACCTGTTCCGCCATATTTGCAGCAGGAATCACTGTGCTTATGCTCAACTTTTCCGCAGCTCAGCACCTTTGCACCGCCCTCTTTGAACGTCAGCGTGTAGGTGTTCCGCGTATAGTACACATTCAGCACGGTGGAGCCGTCGCCGTTGACGGTGACGGTTTCGGCCTTGTCCGCGTTGTAGGTGAAATGCTTATCGTCGCGGCCTTCAAAGCTCTGGTTCTGATAATCGCCGCTGCTCTTCTGCGTACCGGGTGCAACATCGGCGGGCGTGAACGTTCCAGCTACGCTGTAGCCGACGTCATTGGCGTTCTCATACCAGAATACGACGGTAAATCCGGCAGTGCCCTTTTCCCAGTTTGCCGTGAAGCTGAGAGGATTCTCAATAACCGGCATTGTTTTCGGAATCTCTCCGCTCCAACCAGTAAATGTATAGCCGGGCTTTTGCGGATTTCCTACATTGACCGGCGCGCCATAGCGGGCATAGATGGGTTCCACGCCGTAGCCGCCGTCCAGATTGAAGTTGATCAGATAATAATAGCGATCATACTTGACTTCGACCACCGTGCTTTCGTCGCCGGCGATTTTTACCGTAGCGTCATACTTCAGAGAATAAAAGCCGGGATACTGCTTTTCCAGCGTTTCGCCGACTGCGTCTCCGGTGTTACCGTTCCTGATCTCCGGATCGCCGTCCTGCGTATATTCATCGTTGGAAACGTTCTGGAGAAGATGCTTAACGCTGAACTTTACAACGGCGGGCGTATATTTAACCGTGAAATTCTGATCCGCCTGAATGTTCTCACCGCCAACGGTGATTTCCGCATGTTCAGCCGTATATCCCACTACCACAGGGCTCTTAACGACGCTCAGGTAGGTGCTGCCAGCCATAACTGTCGCCGTCCAAGGGTCAGCAACCTGCTGATCCTTATTATCAACATAGTTGATAGTAATGGTGAAAGTCTGGGCATAGGGTTCCTCGCCGCCGTCGTTGGACGGGGCGAGGTCGTTTACCGGGGCGGGGTCGGCGAGAGCGGCCGGGGCGACATTCGCCGTCAGGTCATTTGCCGGGGCAGCGTCAGCCGCCGGGGCGGCGTCCGGAGCCGGGGTCTCTTCCACGGTCTGCGGGGGGATGATGACCGGCTCGCCTACCGGCTCGGCCTCGGAGATGACGGTGGGGGCCTTCGGAGCCTGCGCCGGAGCGGAGACGGGCGTTTCGTCCGTGATCTGTACCGTGACGGTGTTCGTGTACTTCACTGTCTCGCCCGCAGTGAGACGGCAGCGGAGATTCGCCGCGCCGCCGTACAGCAGGTTCGCCACGAGCGCGTAGCTGACGTCCAGCGTCACGCCGTTCGCGCCGGAGATGTTCGCCCACACGTCGCCGCCGACCTGGATCTGCCACTGGTAGACGCCGGAGCCGGTGGAGGCGACCGCGGTGAGCGCGAGCTTATTATTCTTTGCAAGATTGACCGTATGCACAACAAGCCCGTCAGAGCCGTAGACAAGGAAATCCTCGTCGGCAGCGGCGGGGGTGATGAGGGCGGCGGTCACGAGGCCGAAGGAAAGAGCGCAGCAGAGAAACAGCGCTAACAGCTTCTTTTTCATTTCACGACCTCCTTAAGGATTTCCCGGAACGGCTGTCGGAACTTGTGTCGGCTCCGGCACCTCCGTCGGCTCCGGCACCTGCGTCGGCTCCGGCGGAGCAAAGCTCGGCCAGCCGGCGGCGGAGAACACGTCCGTGCCGTTGTTGTCCGCCTGCACCGCGCCCACTTCCACTTCCACATACGCCGTGGAGTTCTGGTACTCGTTGCCCATCTCCGGGGCAAACGTTACCGTGGTGAAGAGCGGGACGGTCGTCTCGCCGGGGGCGAGAGCGCGGTTATAATAGTAGTATCCGTCCAGATACGTCCAGTCCGTTTCGTTGAAGTCGAGCGAGACGTACTCGGGGGGCAGCGGCTCTTCGTCGGCGCCGTAGACATCGAGCTGCACCTGCGCGCGCACCCAGACCGGGGCGGTGCCGGTGTTGCTGATCTCAACGATCTTCGTCACTTTCGTGCCGGGCATGACGCCGGTGCGGTCCTCGAACGGCTCGGTGCGGTCCTCGTTCGCCCATTCGTTGAGCACAATGTCCACACCGCCGCTGGTAATGACATTGTGCGCCTTGGTGTCTGCGGTGAAGTATGCCAGCGTGTTCGCCGCAAGTATGGCGACCAGGATGGCAAGCACCGACAGAATCAAGAATTTTCGCTTCATTGCTTTTACTCCCCTCAGGCTGTATTTGCAATTATTTCTTACGCTTTTCATGGCTCTTCAGACCATAGGAGAACATCTGCCTTTGCCTTAGATGCTCTCCTATGGTCTGCACCCACGGGGGTGCAGACCATATTCGACTGGGTATGTGGAGGGATGTCTCTCCCTCCGTCAGAGGGAGGCTTTTTTCATTGGCCCCCTTGTGCAAAGGGGGCTGTCAGCCGTTCCGGCTGACTGAGGGATTGTTCCTTCGTCTTGCCGATACGGACAATCCCTCCGGCGCTTCGCGCCACCTCCCTTTACACAAGGGAGGCTTTACGGGGAATTACTGCCAGTTGGAAGCAGCGCCGCGCCACCTCCCCTTTCAGGGGAGGCAAGGGGGCGGGAGATTACTTCGCGTCGTAAGCCGCGAAAGCAGCTTCCCAAGTGTCGAAGCCGTCAGCCTGAATGGCCTGAGCAACGACCTTCACGCCACTAAAGCTATCCGTACTGGCATTGTCGATGCCGGTAGGAATGGTAACGGTCTGGAACATGGCGGTGGTATCAGCACCGGAAGCCAGAGCGCCGTCATACTTCAGGATGAACTTCGCATCGAACTGACCGATGGTGAAGGTGTCGCCAGCCTCGACGCCGACAACGCTCCAGCCCTCGCCAAGCGTGCCAACGAGAAGCTCCAGGGATTTCTCATAGCCCGGTTTGGTAAATTCAAAGCCAGATTCGGGATAGTAAGCAGCGCACAGGTTCATCCAGTTGCTGACGTTAACGGTCGCGCGGATGTAGGCAGCGTTCTTGCCGGTATTGTGGACGATGGGGTCCTTCGTGACGACAGCGCCCGGGTAGACGCTATACGCGTTGGAGGTCACACGATCGCCGGTCGGATCATTGACGTTGGTCTCATCAAGCTTGATCGCGACGTTGCCCATCGTGAAGGTGTTGTTGACGGTCTTGGTATCGGTCAGATAAGCGAAAGTAGCGCCGATAGCAGCGAGGGCCACGAGCGTCACGCAGAGAAGAATCGCAACAAATCTTTTCTTAGTCATGGAATTATGTCCTTCCTTTATTGGTCAGCACTCCCGGAGGAGTGCTGACCTGTTATGTTTAGGAATTACTGCCAGTTGGTGGCGGGAGTGCCCCAGGGGTTGTAGTTGGCGCCGAAGGCAGCGTCCATGGCGGCAGCGGCGGAGTCAAAGCCATCGGCCTGAACGGCGACCGCGAACACGGGATAATGCACCGTGCCTTCCAGAATGGAGAGGTCAGCGTCAGGATAGCGAGTATCGATGTACTTGCCGTCCTTCATATCCACGTGCTTGTCCAGATACACGCCGCAGATAAACTGCTCGGTGGTCTCACCGGCCGCGAGGGGCTGGTAGTAGTCCGCGAAATAGACGTTGTAGCTGACGCCGTCCATGACAGTCTCAAAGTACTGCCACTTGCCGTTCTTCAACCACTTCCACTCATTTTCGTAGGTGGTCTTGTCGCCGTTATTGCCGAAGTTGCCGTGCAGGATGTTCGCGCCGGCATTGAAGGTCTCATAGCCGTCATCCAGATCGGAGGGAACGGCATAGTAGGCGCGGATCCACGCGGCGGAAGTGCCAGTGTTCTCAATGGTGACGACCTTGTCAATGTAGTTCTTCGCCGCGGGCTGGCCGTTGGGGTACTTTTCGCCCTGCGCGGAGCCGACGATCGGCATCAGGACCTTGTCGCCATCGTAGGGAACGAAGCCGGTGTGGTCCGCGTTGCTCTGCTCTTCGATGAGCTGGATCTTCACGCTGCCGGCGGTGAAGGTGTTGTCGGCCTGATCGTTATCGGTGAAGTAAGCAAGAGAGGCGCCCACAACGGCGACCGCCAGAAGGGCGACGCAGAGGCACAGCGCGGTAATCTTCTTCTTCATGTACTTGGTACTCCTTCTTTAAGTAATTAAGGGTCGCTATTGCTTAGGGGGTGACTTTCGCCCACGCGTCAGCCGCGGTGGTGATGTTCTCCTTCTGCACGGCGTAGGCCGTGAAGGTCAGGGTGGGCTGCTGAACCGCATAGCCGTTAATGGTCTCCTTGGTCAGTTCACCGCTAACGATGATCTTATTGTCCTTGAGGACATTAAAGGCGGTGTCATTGTCCACAGCGTCAACCAGACGGTAGTAAACGCCGGAAACGTCTTTGCCGTCTTTATCCGTCAGCTGTGTCCAGCCAGTGTCGATTGCATAGCGCACAGGATCAGTGGTGCTGGTGCCGATATCGCCGGCTTTTTCAACCTTCACAAACAGCCAGCAGGCCTCGGAGCCGCCCTTAACGGTGACCTTCGGGTCCTTCGGGATGTCCTTGCCGGGGATGATCTTGTAGTCCGTACCGGTGGTCTCAGCCAGAGCGATGTTGATCTTACCGTAGGTAAAGGTGTTGGTAACGGTATCGGTCGTGGCAACGAGCCAGGCGACGGTACCTCCTGCCACACAGCCGATCACAAGAACAAGCGCCAGAAGAGCGATAAACGCGCGGCTGCTCACACTGCGGCGACGGTTTGCAACATGCTTCATTTTCATTCTTCCTCCTTTCTTCCGTTATTGACAGGGAAATCTGTTATTTCCATGGATAACGATTATCCTTTTCCCTTTTGGTTTATGCGCGGGGCAGTGCGGGGTTCAGAAGTGGCTCCAGGCGTCGGCGGCGTTGTCAAAGCTGCCGGCCTGAATGGCTTCGGCAATGACCGTGATCTGGAAGTTGTTGAGCTTGGCAAGCTGTTCGCCGGTGACCCATCCGGGAACGGTGATGCTGTCGAACAGGACGGGGAGCACCACATCTGCCGTGGGCGCCGTGACGGTCTCTCTGTAGTAGAAGATGTAGGTCAGGGTGTCAGCCGTCTCGTCATACGCGAAATACTTGGCGTCCGCGAGCATATCTTCGGTCTCAACCATGTTGTCGGGAATGATGCCGTCCCACTTGGCGGCGTTCGTTTCCACGAATTTCACCATGCGGATCAGCGGGAACGCGTTCTCAACGCCGGTGGGGCCGTCTCCCGCAAACTCCGGATCGGTGCAGAGGGCGATGATCTCCTTTGCGTTGTTGAAGGTGACCTTCATGCGGACGTAGGATTCCTCGCTGCCAGCCTTGACGGTGACGGTCGGGTCCTTGGTGTATGTAGTGCCGGGCATCAGCTTGTAGCTGTTTGCCGTCACGCGGTCAGCGCCTTCCACCGGGATACCGTCCGCGTTGACCTTGGCTTCGTCCAGCTTGATCTCGACCTTACCGACGGTGAAGGTGTTCTCCACCTTCGCAGTCGAGGTCAGGTACGCCATCGTGCCCAGCACGGACGCCGCGATGAGCAACACCGCACAGAGAGTCAGGAGCAGAGCTTTGCTTTTCGTTTTCATGCTGCGAAAACCTCCTAAATTAAAGCTTTCTATAGGGAGCCTTGCGGCGTTGCCCTCATCTTTTGCGGACGTGACGGCCCGCGGCGGGATTGGCCCGTTTTTTTTCGTCCTCCCCGACGGTCTCGCCCTTGCTGTCCGGGGCGAAGATGTCCGGCAGGAACGTCAGCATCAGGAGCACGGCTCCGGCCGAGATGGCCACATACATGCCGGGGGGATGCTGGATGTAGTTTGCGACGAAGCCGAGGTACGGGATGGTGAACACCGGCGTGCCGATGACGTTCTTATAATGCACAAGACCGCCGTCTTCGGTTTCGTTCGCGTCGCCCTTCGTGCGGAAGCGGACGACGGTGGGATCCTCCTCGTCCGGCACGACGCCGACGACGCGGTGCGTGGCGATGGTGTTTTCATCGAGCATGAAGGTGATGACCTGTCCGTCCCGAATGGTGTACGGGTCCACCTTTTTCACATAGATCAGCGAGCCGGTGTGGTACGTCGGCTCCATGGAGCCGGAGAGCACGGTGTACACCTGCAGACCGAAGAGCCTTGCGCCGACGAGAAGCAGCGCCAGCAGCACCACGAGCGCCACCAGAATGCTGCTGATGACATTCCACGTTTTTCGGATCGAGCTTTTCTTCATAATACCGCTGTTTCCTTTCCCGCTCCCTCTGTCAGCTCGGCACGGAAGTGGGGCGCGATAAAGCTGTAGATCTGCTCGAAGGTCCGTTCCGTTGTAAGGTCGTTGTTTTCCATATCGCCCGCCATGACGTGCGCGGCAAAGGCGAGCATGGTTTCAAACACCTGATGCATGAGCATATCCAGATCCGTCTCGGGGCGGAAAAGGTATGCGACGCGGTGGATCAGCGCGTGGTAGTATTGCTGCTGCCGGTCGCGCTCGTAAGCGTAGAAGTCGGGGGAGCTGTAATACCGGAGATAGAAGATGCAGTCGTCCCGCTCCCCCAGAATGAATTTCCACGTCTTTTCCCAGAGATGGAAGCAGCGATCCCGCCACGGGGAAGTTTCGGCGAGCACGTTCGGAAACTCCCGGCGCAGAAACACGGCGAGTCCCTCGTCTCTATCATGCAGCGCTTCGGCAAGAAGCTCGTCCTTCCCCTTGAAGCATTTATAGATATATGCTTCGTTGAGTCCGGCATCGGCGGCAATGGCCTTGGTCGTTGCCTTTACAAGGCCCTTTTGGGCAATGACACGGATGGCGCTTCGGATGAATGTCTGTTGAATTTCTCTCTGTTCCAAAATGGGTACTCCTATGCAGGTTCTGCGATCGCAAAAATAAGTGGTTACTTACGGCGAGGGGGAAAAACAGCAAATCCGCCCCCGTTTTGCCAAAGAACGGGACGATTTGCTAACAAAACGGCGAATTCTTATCGTGGAGTTCACCCCTCTATGATACGGACAGCTTTTCACTATGCAGCGTCAGTATAGCATAGGGAAAGTGAAAAAAGCAAGACTTTCACCCGATTTTTTCATCATTACTCCGGTTAAATTTTTTGTTACTTCTTAACAGCTGTAAGTTTCTTTACACGTGTATATATTACTGGCATGTATTCCAGTATTTCCGGGCAGTCAAACTGGCAGTCAGGCCATTCCGGCATTTTTTGCCGCAGTCAATTTACTATATTATAAATAAGAAGGAGGCATGAAATGTGTCGAAGGGCGAAAACATTTTCAAGGCGAAGGGGTAAGACGCGAAAACGCCCGGAAACGCCGGGTTTTTCAACCGGCGCCGGACGTTTTTGAAAGAGGGGCGAAATCCACGATATGCGGATGGCGCGGAATGGGCAGGTTTTCCGCGGTCTTGCTTTGGGCGGAGCGTTCCCGCGCCCGTCGGGGTATATTGGGTGCTCCTGTATGGGCGGAGCAGAGCCCCGCCCCTACGGGGTGCATTTGGCACTCCGCCCTTTTTATCCGAGGGCGAGCGGCTTGCCGTTTAGCTCGGCGGCGGTCAGCTCTTCGCCGCGGTAGACGAGCTTGAGCGAGAAAAACGGCGCGCCCTCCGCGAGCAGGTGAAGAAAAATTTTGTCGCCCGCCCAGAGCTTTTTTGTGAGCAGCTCGTCCTTGCCGATCCAGGCAAGCTCGCCCTCGTCGCAGGGGCGCTGCTCGCCCGTCCACGCGTCCGCGGTGAACAGGTGCATATATTCGCACGGCCACACGTCCGAGACGAACGTCACAAGGCCGCGGTACCGCCAGCGCGTGAGCGTGAGCCCCGTTTCCTCGCGCACCTCGCGGCGGAGACAGTCCTCCGGGCTCTCCCCCGGCTCGAACTTGCCGCCGACGCCGATCCATTTATCGCGGTTCTCGTCGTTTTCCTTTTTCGTGCGGTGGAGCATCAGATACTCGCCGCCGCGCTCCATATAGCAGAGCGTTGTGAGTTTCGTTTCCATTTATAATACTTCCCCGGGAAATTCCGTCCACGGGTACGCCGCGGGCGGCTTTTTTGCAAATGTCAGCATCTCGCCGGTGAGCGGGTGCGGAAAGGCAAGAGCGCAGGAAAAAAGCGCGATATCCCCTTCCCCGCTGCCGCCGTATTTTGCGTCGCCCCAGAGCGGCGCGCCGCGCGCGGCAAGCTGACAGCGGATCTGGTGCGCGCGGCCCGTGTACAGCCGGACGCGGCAGAGCGATAGCCCGGCGCGAGAGGCGAGCACTTCGTAGGCAAGGCGCGCTTCGCGCACGTCCTTCCCCGGCGCTTCGGCGAGAAAGGTTTTGCGCAGTTTCCGGTCGCGCCGCAGCAGATCGCGCAGCTCGCCGCGCTGCTCCGGCAGCGCGCCGCAGGCGACGGCGAGATATTCCTTGCGCACATCGCCACGCTCGATCGCGCGGCCAAGGTCGGCGGCGGCGTGGCGCGTGCGGGCGTAGACCATTACGCCGGAAACGGCGGCGTCCAGCCGGTGCACGGTGTAGACCGGGGCGGTGTCGTCCCCGAGCGCGGCGCGCAGAAGGGACGGCATGCCGCCCGGCTCGTCCGTGGAGAGGACGCCCGCGGGCTTCACGCACACGATGATTTTGTTGTCCAGATACAATACTTCCACAGTGACGCTCCTTTTGAACACTATATATTGTATCACATACGGGGTAGCGGAGCAAGGCATTTTGTGGTATACTTCTCCGGTAAATGCAAGGAGGAGACCGGCATGACGGAAATGTATCCCGCGTATTATGAGGCGTTTCGCTGCACGGCGGGCGCGTGCCGCCACAACTGCTGCATCGGCTGGGAGATCGACATTGACGGGAAGAGCGCGGAACGGTACGCCGCGCTGCCCGGAGCCTTCGGCGAGCGCGTGCGCGCGGCCGTCGAGCCGGGCGAGCCGCCGCACTTCCGGCTGGACGCGGCGGGGCGGTGCGCCATGCTCCGGGACGATAATCTCTGCGAATTGCAGCGCACGCTCGGCGAGGGCGCGCTCTGCAATATCTGCCGCGATCATCCGCGCTACCGGGTGTTTCTGCCCGGGCGGACGGAGATCGGGCTGGGGCTCTGCTGCGAGGAGGCGGCGCGGCTGCTGCTTTCCCGGACGGAAAAGGTGACGCTTCGCGGCGCGGTATCGAAAGCGCCGCCGCGCGAGACCGTGGAGCTGCTGCTCTTCCGGCAGAAGCTGCTGGACGCCGCGCAGGACCGGCGGCTCACTCTCGGCGGACGGATGCGAAAAATTCTCACGCTCGCCGGCGCTTCGCTGCCCCGGCGGACGGCGCGCGCGTGGGCGGCGTTTTTCGCTTCTCTCGAACCGTTGGAGCCGGGATGGACGGAAGCGCTTGCAAAGCTGGCGAAGCCGGTCGATTTTGCCGGATTTCACGCCGTTTCCGCCGCGTGGGAGACGGAATATGAGCAGCTGCTCGTCTATTTCCTGCTGCGGCACCTGCTTGCGGACGAGGGGCGCGCTCTGCCGGCGCGCGCGGCGTTTGCCGTTTTGAGCACCGCCATGCTCTACGCGCTCGGCGCAGCCGTGCGGACGGAAAACGGCACGGTCAGCTTTGGAGAGCGCGTGGAGCTTGCGCGGCTGTGGTCGGCAAACGTGGAGTATTCCGAGGAAAATATGCGGGCGGCGCTTGATGAGTTGACGTAATTTTATTTACATAATACAGTTTTCATAATTTTAAAGCATTTTCTCCGACGCAGATGTCGCCGGAGAAAATGATTATCACTCTATTTGCGCCTGCAGGCGCAAACTCTGCGAGGCTTTCTCGACAAGCTCAACCGCCCTTTCCGGGGATATTCCGGAAAGGGCGGTTTTCTGTCGCTTATTCTCTTACCACGTGCGCTTGCTCTGGAATGTGAGCCATTTGAGCTCAGTATAGTCGTCCATGGAGAACTGACCGCCCTCGCGTCCGACGCCGCTCTCCTTCCAGCCGCCGCAGGGGGCGGTCGTGGAGCTGAGGTACGTGAGATCGTTGATGTGCACCATGCCCGCCTCGATCTTCATGCCGAGCTCCATGGCGCGGTCGAGATCGTGCGTGAGCACCGCGGCGGAGAGACCGAACAGATTGTCGTTGCACTTGGCGAGCGCTTCGTCGGCATCCTTCACGGGGATGACGCTCGTGACCGGTGCGAAGCTCTCCTCATAGAAGATGCGCATGCTCTCGTCCACGTTGCAGAGCACCGTCGGGCGGAAGAACGGCCCTTCGTGCGTGCCGCCGCAGAGGAGCGCTGCGCCCTTCGCCACGGCGTCGTCTACCTGCGACCGGACAAAATCGCAGTGGCGCTCGTCGATCAGCGGGCCGATGAACACGTCCGGGTCGGTCGGGTCGCCGACCTTGAGCGAGAGCGCGTAGTCACGCAGCTTTTCGCAGAACGCTTCGTACAGCGGCTCTTCCACAAGGATGCGCGATGTTGCCATGCAGAGCTGCCCCTGGTTGCTGAACGCGCCGAGCCCCGCGGTCTTCACGGCCTCGTCGAGATCGTAGTCGCGCAGCACGAGCAGCGGGTTTTTGCCGCCAAGCTCCATCGCCGTGCGCTTGAAGTCCTGCGCCGCGGCCATGGCGATCTTCCGTCCGGCGTTTCCGCCGCCGGTGAACGACACCATGCGCACGCGCTTATCCTGCGCGAGCACCGCGGAAAGACTCTCGTCCGCGACCGGGACAACGTTGAGCACGCCCGCCGGGAGACCGGCCTCGTGCAGCACCTCGCCGAGCAGCAGGCACACCGCCGGGGTGTGCGGCGACGGCTTGAGAATGAAGCTGTTGCCCGCGGCCAGCGCGAACGCCAGCTTTTTCACCGAGAGGATCAGCGGATAGTTGAACGGGAGTATTCCCAGAATGACGCCGAGCGGATGACGCACAGCCAGAGACATCTGCCCCGGCTTGCCCGCCGGGTACATCTCCGTCGTGTGGCGGCGGCATTCGCCCGCCGCGACGCGGAAGAGATTCACGCTGCCGGCAAATTCGCCGCGCGCGATGGGCTGCGCCTTGCCGCCTTCGCGGACGAGCAGCTCCAGAAATTCCTCCGCGCGGCTCTCCATAACGTCCGCGGCGCGCAGCAGCACGCGCTCGCGCACGTCCGCCATCGCCGCGGCCCAGCCGGGGAACGCCGCCGCGGCGCTCGCAAGCGCGCTCTCCACATCGGCAGGGCCGGCGCGGTGCACCGCGAAGAGGGGCTTGCCCGTCGCGGGCTCGATGTCCTCGCGCACGCAGCCGTCGGTCTGCGGCGTCCATGCGCCGTTCAGATACAGGGGATACTCGTTTCTCATTGGGTCACTCCTATTTTAATGATAACAGAATCAGGTCACAACGCCGCGGATGAACGGCGGGCGAACGGGCGCTTCGTCGGAGAAGGTGTAGCACTTCAAAAGCTCTTCCTCCGCCGCGGCGGCGTCCGCTTCGGTTTTGGCGTGGATGGTGGCAAGCGTGTCGCCCGTATGGAGATACGCCCCGTCCTTCGCCGCGAGCACGACGCCGACGGAAAGGTCGATCACGTCCTCCTTCGTAGCGCGGCCGCCGCCGAGATGCATGGAGACAAGGCCGATGTCCTTCGCTTCCATCGCGGCGATGTAGCCGTCGCACGGGGCCTTGACCGTGCGCACGACCGGGGCCTGCGGCAGCAGGGACGTGTCGTATACGGCGGCGGGGTCGCCGCCCTGCGCGCGGACCATGGCCGCGAGCTTATCGAGCGCCGCGCCGCTCTCGATGGACTTTTCCAGCCGCGCGCGGGCTTCCTCTTCCGTTTCGGCGAGACCGCTGCGGACGAGGATGTTCGTGCCCAGCACGAGGCACAGCTCGCGCAGATCCGGCACATCCGCGCCGCGTAGGACGGAGATCGCTTCCTTGACCTCCAGCGCGTTGCCGACGGCGAAGCCGAGCGGCTGATCCATATCGGTCACGACGGCGGCCATGTTGCGCCCGGCGTGCTTGCCGACGCTCACCATCTGCCGCGCGAGCTCAAAGGCGGATTTCTCCGTTTCCATGAACGCGCCGGAGCCGGTCTTTACGTCCAGCACGATGGTGCGCGCGCCGGAGGCGAGCTTTTTGGCCATGATGCTCGAAACGATCAGCGGGATGGAGTCCACCGTTGCGGTCACGTCGCGCAGCGCGTACATTTTCTTATCCGCCGGGGCGAGATTCGCCGTCTGCCCGGCGATCACAAAACCGACGTTCTCGGCGTTTTCGAGGAATTTTTCGGGCGTCATGGCGGTGGAAAAGCCGGGGAAGGATTCGAGCTTGTCGATCGTGCCGCCGGTGTGCCCGAGACCGCGGCCGGACATTTTCGCCATTTTGCCGCCGCACGCCGCCACCATCGGGCACAGGACGAGCGAGGTCTTGTCGCCGACGCCGCCGGTCGAATGCTTGTCGGCGGTGTGCTCGCCGAGCGGCGAGAGATCGACCACGTCGCCGGAGTGCTCCATTTCTATGGTGAGCTGCGCCGTTTCCTCCGGCGTCATGCCGCGGAAATAGATCGCCATCATCAGCGCGGACATCTGGTAATCCGGGATATCCCCCGCCGTGTAGCCGTGGACGATAAAATGCAGTTCCTCCTGCGTGAGAGTCTGACCCTGTTTTTTCTTTTCAATGAGATCGGTCATATGCATGATGCAACACCTCTTTGGAAGAATTTTACCACATTCTGTGCACGGAAACAAGGCTTTCCCCCGCGGGAGAAAAATGACGGAACAGGAAATTTTTCTGTTGACAATTCTGAGCGTAAATGCTATTATAGGCAAGCTGACAGCATGCGCGAGTGGTGGAATTGGTAGACTCGCTAGATTCAGGTTCTAGTGTCCACTCCGGACGTGGGGGTTCAAGTCCCCCCTCGCGCACCAGTAAAAACAGTCGTCCTTCATGGGACGGCTGTTTTTTACTATCCGGGGACTTGAACAGGAGCGGGAGTGAATGGAGCGCCGGGGGCGCTCCAGAGCCGCGACACGCCGCCGCGCACGGCAGGCAAGTCCCCCCTCGCGCACCAGTAAAAAACAGTCGTCCCTTCATGGGACGGCTGTTTTTTGCTGTTGCGTTTCTCTCCGCGGCATGTTATACTTTTGGTGTGTATGCCAGAGCGGAGAGAAATATATTATTTCAAGGAGGGTATGAGGATGAAGAAGAAATTCTGGATCGCGATCCTTACCGCCGTGCTGCTGCTGAATCTTCTGCCGGGGATGACGCCGTCGGCGTCGGCGGACGATGCGTCGTCGTGGGTGTTTTATGACAAATGCGAAAACTGCGGCAGGAAAGGAGATTTCCCAATCATTAAGTTCTTTCCCACCCCTATCAGCAGTACTCCTGACCCAGAGTATCATTGGGCACGCGTTAAATGTACGTACTGCGATTATGAATATCAGTTCTCTTCCTGGCAGGATATGTTTAAACACACTGGCGGCACCGAAACGCCCACCTGCACCACAGGCAAAACCTGCAAGCTGTGCGGCGCTAAATATGGCATACTCGGCCATGACTGGACTGCATGGACGTCCAACGGCGACAACACCCACACCCGCACCTGTCGGCGCGATGGCTGCGGCGAGACAGAAACGGGAAACTGCAACAGCAGCACTGCGCACTGCGGCATGACGGGCGCATGCGACGTTTGCGGCGGAGAGTACTACCATTCTGAGCATCATTTTGGTCCCCCATGGAAGTACGGGTACGACGAGAATAGCCACTGGCACGCCTGCTACTATTGCGAGAACGGAAAAGACGCAGTGTCTGACCATTGGTTCGGGCTGGGCAATATGTACCTTGCGTCTCCGGCCACCTGCGTCTCTAAGCCTGTGTACTACAAGAGCTGCGGCACCTGCTACTACAAGGGAACGGAGACGTATGTATACGAGTGGGGCAATTTTGACCCCAACAACCACACCGGCAACGAAGAGATCCGCGGCGCGGTGGAAGCGACCTGCACGACAGCGGGCTATACCGGCGATACATACTGCAAGGACTGCGATGCCCTGCTGACCTCCGGCACGGTGATCCCCGCCACGGGGCATGTTGGCGGCACGGCGACATGCAAAGACCTCGCCGAGTGCGAAGTGTGCCATAAGCCCTACGGCGAAAAGGACGCCGCCAACCATGCGGGCGGCACGGAGGTGCGCGGCAAGAAGGACGCGACTTGCACGGCGGCGGGCTACACCGGCGATACGTACTGCAAAGGCTGCGATGCTCTGCTGAGTTCCGGCACGGCGATCCCCGCCGCGGGGGAACATACCGGCGGAACGCCGACCTGCCTCCGGCAAAGTGCGAGGTCTGCGGCGAGAGATACGGCGATATCGACCGCTCGAACCATATAGACGGCTGCGTGCCGGAATGGACCGTCACCGAGACGGAGCACACGCAGAAATATTCCCGCTGCGGCAAGCTCCTCACGGAAACCGGCGCGCATACCTTTGGAGACTGGACCGTCACGCAGGAGCCGACGGAAAGCGAGGAAGGCGAGCAGGAGCGTGTCTGCGCGGTCTGTGGCTGCACCGAGACGGAAGCGATCCCCGTTGCGGAGGCTAAGGCAAACCCCTCCCCTGCCCCCGCCGCCACGCCCGAACCCACCGCGGAACCCGCTGCCGAGCCGACCGAACCGGCTTCGACGGGCAGCGCGTGGTGGATACTCCTCCCGGTCGGTCTGGCCGGTGTGGCTGTCGGTATCGGCGCCGGTATCGCCTTCCGGCGGAGAAAGAAAAAGTAATACTTTCCCATCCACACGAAAAGCCGATGGCTCGTTTGAGTCATCGGCTTTTTTAGCTTTTTGTACTTTGGGCGGAGCAGAGCCCCGCCCCTACGGGCACAATTCAGATATTCTTGTAGGGGGGGCTCTGCCCCGCCCGCCTAAAAGGGAAACCCCTCCGTCTTTTGCCTGCGGCAAAATCCACCGCCCCTGTCAGGGGAGGCAAGCAAGTTATCGGAAACCCCTAATAGGGCAGACTCTCCGCTGCGGAGAGGGCATTATCCCCGATGGGCGTCAAACCAGCCGGTGATCTCGTTCAGACGGCGGAGCCGGTGCTTCGGCTTGCCGCTGCGGGAAAGCTCGTGGTTCTCGCCGCGGAAGAGAACAAGGCGGCTCTCCACGCCGTGCGCCGCGAGCGCGGAGTACATCTGATACCCCTGATCGACGGGGCAGCGGTAATCCTCCAGCGAGTGGATGAAGAGCGTGGGCGTTTTGACTTTGTCGGCGTATTTCATCGGGCTGTGCTGCCAGAATTTCTCCGCGTCCGCCCAGAGGGACGCGCCGCACTGATCCTCGGAGAAGTCGGGGCCGATATCGGATACGCCGTAAAAGCTCGTCCAGTTTGATATGGAGCGCTGGCTGGCGCAGGCGCGGAAGCGGTCGGTGTGGCCGATGATCCAGTTGGTCATAAATCCGCCGTAGGAGCCGCCGGTCTCGAAGAAGTTATCGCGGTCCATCTCCGGGTAAGCGGCGAGCGCCGCGTCGCAGAAGGCCATGAGATCGTCGAAATCCACCGTGCCGTATTTGCCGCGGATGTCCATGAACGCGCCGCGCCCGTCGCTGCCCGTGGGGTTGCAGAAAATGACGAAGTATCCCCTGCCCGCCCAGTACTGCATTTCATGGTAAAACACCGGGCCGTACACGGTTTTCGGGCCGCCGTGGACATCGAGAATGACGGGGTATTTTTTGCCCGGCTCAAAGTTCATCGGCTTCAAAACAAAGCCGTGCACCTCGTGGTCTTCCGCCGTGAAGGTGAGCGCTTCCGGCCGGGCGACATATTTCCCGCGCAGCGCGGCATCGTTGAAGTGCGTGACGCGCGCTCCGGTCTCGTCGTAAAGCTCCTGCGCGCGCATATCCCAGAGCGCGCAGAGAAGCATTTTCCCGCCGCAGCGGTCGAAGCAGTCAACGGAGCCGCCGCGCTCCGTGACCGGGGAGACGACGCCGTTTTCGAGCTTATAAAGGCCGGCGCTGTCGAAGCGCGTGGAGATAAAGTACAGCACGTCGCCGTCCATCTTCATCGTGCGTCCGCCGCCGTGACGGATATCGCTGCCGACGGACGAGCCGATGGACTCGCCGTAGACGGCGCAGGGTGAAACGGCGAGCGTTTCGTAGTTGAGCGTATAGAAATCAACATCGGTGTTCATGCCGTACTTTCCGTCTGCGGCAAGCAGAAGCAGGAAGGATCTCCCGAGAGCGTATGCAGCGATATTGAAATCGGGGCGGCTTTTGGCAACGGCTTCCTCCCGGCGGGAGGCGAGCTCCATGCGGTACAGATCCGCGCCGCCGAAGTACGCCGGGCGGGGGACGGAGACATCGAGCAGGCTGTAGTAAACGGTTTTCCTGTCCTCCGTGAGCTGCACGTCGGATACGGAGAGGCCGGCCGCGGTCAGGCGGGTGAGGGACTTCTTTTTTGCGTCGTAGTAGAAAAGGCTCTCGTACACGCCGCGCGTGTACGTCCCGCCGTTCCACCACCACGGAAGCTGCGTGACGACCTCGTAATCCTCGTTTTCCTTCCTCTCGGCAAGGTACGCCTTGGCGAGCTTTTTGTCGCCCGTATACAGATTTTCAAAGCCGGGGAACGTTGAGCCGGTGAGGAGAAGATCGCCGCCCGGCAGCGGGAACACCTGCGAAACGGGGATGGGAAAGGTGTAGGCAAGCTCGGCCTCGCCGCCGTCGAGCGCGATCTTATAATACCGGCTCGAAAGCGACGGCTCTTTTTCGCCCTCGCGGTCGGCGGCGAAGAGGACGGTGTTTTCGTCCAGATAACAGAAAGAAGATTCTTTTCCGCCGCCGGTCAGCGGGCGCACCGCGCCGTCCTTCAGAAGATACAGGCGCGATTCGTAGCAGTTCTTTTCCTTTTTCGCCCGGCTCACGGTGAAGCAGGCGCTTGTCCCCGCGGGGGAGAATGTGACGTTCGCGAGCGAGCGGACGGCGCAGAAATCGTCAACGGCGATGGGTTTGAGACGCATATAAACTCCTTTCGCGCGCAGGGGGCCCCCGCGCGGCAGCAAATTACGGTTGGCCGAAGCATACCACGTTCCTGCCGCTCCTGCAATAAGCCGGTGGTTGACAGTGAAGAAAACCGGAACGCAATACGCGGCTATTGCAGCTTTCCGGAGAAAAGAATATAATAAATCCGTCAAATTTTTCCGTACGAGGAGATCGATGACGATGAAAAAGTGTCTTGCCCTGCTTCTTGCAATAATCCTTTTTGCGCTGTGCGGCTGCGGAGCCGCCGCACAGGAGCCTGCTCCCGCGCCGACCGCCGAGCCCACCTCCACACCGGCCCCCACACCCACGCCGACCCCGGAGCCCACCGCAACGCCGGAGCCGCAGCCTACGCCGAACGCCGCCGATCTGGACGGATTCGGCTATGTGGAGCGGCCGGAAGAATACCTTCCCGAATACGAGGTGCAGTATGTAAAATCCTCCGGCGGGTACGCGATCTTTCTCTCCAGTGACGTGAACCGGACGCAGCACTTCGATCAGGTGCTGGACGCCACGGAGGTGCGCGTCATTGCCCGGCAGGGGAAATCGGCGCTGATCATTGTAAATGACGGGCGCGTCGGCTGGGCCACCGCCTCCATGCTTGAGGACGCGCCGACGGCGCTTTACTGCCCCGGCCATAAGGATCTCGCGGACTTTCCGGATGTGGAAAGTCCTCCGCACGGCTGGCTGCCCGCCTATGAGACGTACTATGTCAAATCCACCGCCGGCGCCGGGATCTATATCACGAACGATCTGGCGCGGGAGGAGGTCTCGCGGCTGCTGAAGGACGGCACGGAAGTGACCGCGCTGGCGCGGGAGGGGACGTATATGATCCTCATCAAGGGCGACGGCTTCGCCGGCTGGGCGGATATCGATCTTTTGACTTCCGAGAAGCCCGCAGATTCGTAAGGACTTTGAATGCGAAAGAAATCCCCGCTTCGGTGCTTTACCGGAGCGGGGATGTTCGTTACTCGTTATTCGCTTTTATCTTCCGCTTCCAGAAGCCCTCCGGAAGCTGGACGAGGATAACGGCGCAGAGCATGATGCCGCAGCCGAAAAGCTCGCGTCCGGACAGGAACTCGTGCAGCAGCACCGCCGCGCCCAGCACGCTGAATACCGACTCCATGCTCAAAAGGAGCGTCACGGCGACGGGGTTGCCGTCGCGCTGCGCGGCAAACTGGAGCGTATAGGCGATCGCGCTCGAGAAGATGCCGAGATACAAAATCGGGATGATGTTGTCGCGAAGCTCGGCGAGCGTCGGCTCCTCCACGGCGAACATGCCGATGAGACAGACGACGGACGCCACGATGAACTGCGCGCAGTTGAGCTCCGTCGGCGGACAGAAGCGGACATAGTAATCCACCGCGAGAATGTACACCGCATAGATCCCCGCGCTCAAAAGGATCAGCGCGTCGCTCGGCGAGATCGTGAAGTCTTCCTTCACGCTGATGAAATAGAGCCCCGTGAGTCCCAGCAAGACGCTGACCCAGAGACTCGGCGCGACTCTCTTATGCAGGAACACCACGCTGAAGAGCGGCACGAGCAGGATATACAGCGTCGTCAGAAAGCCCGCCTTGCCCGCTTCAACGTCCGCAATGGCGTATTGCTGCACGATGGACGCTGCGATCACAAGCACGCCGCACACGGTGCCGCCGATGGCGATCTTTTTCGGGTCGCTCTTCTTCCGCTCCTCCGGCTTTTTCCGCCGGTTGGATACAAAAAGAAGAACTCCCAGCGACAAAGCTGCGAGCACACTGCGATAGAAGTTGAAGGTGATGGCTCCGATATGTCCCGCGGCCATGCGCTGAAAGGCAAACGCGGTTCCCCAGACAAACGACGCCGCCAGAGCCGTCAGCGCCGTTTTCAAGCTCAATCCTTTTTTCATAATGTGTATATTATATGGGTTCTCCGTCGAATTGGCAAGGCGTTGGCCCAAAAAACTCTTGTACAAAAAAACCGATTGAAGCACAGGGAAATGTGTGCTACATTCTGAGGGAAACGAATAAAGAGAGGAAAAGGCGATGAAGGCAGAGGACATTCGGCGGCGGCTCGCAGAGCTTGCGCTCGACACGAACGAATACCGCATCAACGCCGGCGGCGCGATGGTGCTTCACGGTCTGCGCGAGGAGACGCACGATCTGGACATATGGTGCACGAAAAAGCTCGGCGACGCGCTCGCGCAGCGCTGCGATGTGCAGGTGCTCCCGGACGGCACGCGGCGGTTCGTCCCCGCGCCGGACGTGGAGATCTATGAAAATATGCTCCCGGGCAAGACGGTGTTTCTGAACGGCATTCCGGTTGCGCCGCTCGAGGACGTGCTCGCGCTCAAGCGGCAGCTCAACCGCGAAAAGGACCAGCGGGATATTGCCGTTCTGGAAGCTGCCATCGCCGCGCGCCGCGCGGCGGTAACGCTCGCGCCCATCGCGCCGGAGGATATCGCGGCGTGCACGGAGCTTTATATTACTATATTGAAAACACCTGTATCACGCTTGAGGAGGAGCCGGTCACGCCGGAGGAGTTCGGCGCGCGTGCGGCGCGCATCACGAAGAACTATCCGTACATCGTCGCGCGCGACGGCGCGGGAAAGCCCATCGGCTTCGCCTATCTCGACGTGTTCAACCCCCGCAGCGCCTACCGCTGCACCGCCGATCTTTCGATCTATGTAGACCGCGCCTGCCGCGGCAGCGGCGTCGGGCAGAAGCTCTATGCGGAGATCGAACGGCTGGGGCGCGAGCGCGGCATAGAAAATCTCATCTCCATCATCACGTCCGACAATGAAGTCTCGCTGCGCTTCCATCGCAAGAATGGCTTCACGGAGATCGGCGTGATGCCCGCTGTCGCCTTCAAATTCGGAAAATATCTGGACGTGAGCTTCTTCCAGAAGCATCTCGGCTGAACAGGGCAGCGGTATGGACGGAGAATTTGTAAATCTGACGCCGGAGAATAGCGGCTCCGAGCACCTTTGCTGCGTCATCCGCCTGAAAACGGCGCATCCGGGCGTGGAGACAAAGCGCGCGCGGCTTGCCGCGCGGTTCGTCCATGTGGACACGCTCGAAAAGGCAACATCCCTGCCCTGTACGTTCAACAACCGGGCGGTGTTCTATGGCGGAAAGCTTGTAGCCGTCAATCAGATCGCCGCCGCGCTCGAAAAGCTCCGGCAGAAGGCGGCCAAAGAAAACCGTTCCTGAACGGCATACGAAAGGGCCGTTTTCGAAAGTGCAACCGGTGCGGAAAATACTTCATCATTCACCATTCTCCAGATCGACCGTTGCTGCTTCCGCAGATGCTGAGACAGGAAATACCATAATGGATGTGATACACATCACCATCAATAGCCCAAGACAAAATTTTTTCACCAGATAAGGAAATGTGCTTCTCCTCATATTCGTCCTCCTCTCCAGATACAAATCTGTCCCTGCCGTTAAGAGCAGGGACAGAACATGGTTTATTCAAGTTTTTCCGGGTTTGATACAATTACCTCATGATCGTACCATTTTCCCTTTGTACCGATCAGCGCAAGGTTAAACGGCTCGTCCAGAGCCGGAACCGGAACATCAAAACCGTTGACTTCTTCGCTTATTCCATCCTCATAAGTTACGGTGTCCACAGTAGGCAGCAAAAGTTCTGCACCATCTTTCTGGGCATCCTCTGTGGTGCCCGGGAAAAGATTGACAATACTCTGAGAGGTAAGCGAAATGTGAATGGTCATTTTACCGTCCTGAACCGTCAGCTTTCCTTTACCATCGCATGTCTCGTTGACACGGAACATGCTGCTGTCTGTTTCAAAATCAGCAGAATAGATGCCATCTTCCAAAGTTGTTTGTTGTTCCTGCGAAACAGCTGGCGGGCTGGAGCCGTCCTGAGCAGATGGATCCGTCTGATCGCTGCATCCAACGGCGAAAACAGCGATCAAAGCAGCCATACACAGGAGTGCCGTTCTTTTTTTCATGCTCGATCTGTTCCTTTATTGATCGATTACAGCACCAGTATGTGCAACATATAGCTCATGAATGGCCGGAAGCCGACCGAGGCCCGCAATCTGAGTATCAACGCTCTCAAAAGCGCCGGATGCGTTGAACATACTCTTCCAGGAATCAGCATCATCGCCTGCCATATCATTGTTTGCATGGTCACCTGCAACGACCATCAGAGGACGAAGGATGACTTTCTTATAACCAGCTTCTTTGATGCTTTCAATAACAGCATCGCAGGCGGTTGCTTCCGGTTCACCCTCAACGGTACCGATGAATACATTGTCGTATCCCAGAGCCTCCATCTGAGCCTGCATCTGGCTGTAAGATACCTTTGCTGTGTGGGAAGTACCGTGACCCATAAATACGAATGCAACGCCGTCTGCCTTTGCTTCATCCAGAGTCTGGTATCCAGCTGTCTTAACTGCTTCTGCGGTAACAGCCTCTGCAACAGCTTTTTTATCTTCATTGATGACAGTTGCATCGGTACCGACATCGCCCAGAAGGGGAGCGGCGATCTTAACCGATTCAAATTTATCCTGATAAGATTCTACGGTTTCTGCCAGCTCATCATACTCAGCACCATACATCAGATGGGTAGGCTGAATCACCAGATTCTTAACACCATTTTCTACCGCACGGTCAAGCGCCTGCTGGACGTTATCAATCTTTTCTCCGTCACGAGCCTGCACATGATTGATAATGATCTGGGCGGTAAAGGCTCTTCTGACCGACCAGTCCGGATAGGCTTCCTGCAAAGCGTCCTCAATGCTCTTGATGTCAGCAACACGGCTGTCATTAAAAGAGGTTCCGAAGCTGACTACGAGCAGTTCATTTTCGCCGATTTCATCACCGTTGCGGGGATCATCTTTAGAAGCATCGCCAGTATCCCGTCCAAAATAGTCTGGATCTGCAAATTCGCCGGAAACCAATTCCTTTTGGGCATCCGTCAGGGCATCCCAGGCAGCTTTTGCGGCCTCACATTGTTCATCCGTGTTTTCGTTTCGTTCTTGCACATAGATTGCGTCAATCATCTTGGACACCTCATCAGCAGCAGCTTGATCGTCAGAGACTGGATTGGCAGAAGACACCTCTCCTACGTTGTCCGGTGTCTCGCTTTTCTGAGAACCGCAGCCGACAAGAGATGTTGCAAGGCACATCGCAAGCAGGAGTGCTACAAGTTTTTTCATGTTCTTCATTTTTCTTTCCTCCATTGATTTATATCTTTTTGTGGTTTAAGCCACGAAAAAGCAAAAGTAACCCCCCAGTAAAACTGGGGGTTCTTCCTATGCAGGCAAAGCCCTCTGTTCCTCGCGTAACGCGTAAATGTGTAATACGGTCTGCCAGCTGCGCGGGGATTGTTACTTGCTGCCCGCTTTTCTTTGTAGAATACTTTTCTTCGGTACCTCGGCGCAAACACTATGTGGTATTTGTAATTCCACTTCGCATGAGATAAATTGTTTATGTCATTCAGGCTCATTCTGAATTCCCTCCTTTTGCTTTTTAAGTGCATTTGCCAGACCGCACTTTTATTAAGCAAAAGGAGTTTTTTGTCTCCCCCATCGCCAAAGGCTCTTTTGAGCCACGCGTCTAACGCGTGGTTTTCGGGTATACAAAAAGCAGCAGTCATACATGACTGCTGCTGCCGTTTTTTCGCAACAAAATAGCCCATTTCTCCATAACTCAAGAGCAAATAGACTTTAACAACCTGAGCAGGTCTCCTGACTTGCGTATCATAAGCCTTCCGCACAGCCTTCTCAGGATTAACTCCCAATGACCGACTTTCGTCATGTGCGGTGCCTCCGCGCATACAGTGGCGGTACCGTTCCGGATTCCAACCGGATTCCCTATTCTCCATCAACTCTATACAAAATCGATGGCACTCAGATATCATATTTACTAAACAAAAATATCATAGTAATGCATATTTGTCAAGCAACTAACAGACGATAAAAAATTATTATTAGTAAAGCTTTGATCAAAGAATATATCCATACGAACGATTCCTCTGGTGTAAATGATGTGATTTTGTGTCGCCAATAAGAATAAAAATGCAAAATCAATTTCAACATCGAACAGTTCAGTACTAGTGTACCATCTATCTGCACTTTGGACAAGGATCTTTGACGCTGTCTAACAATGCACGTCAAAAGAGCTATCTGACTTCTCTAACAGAAATCAGATAGCTCTTTATTCTTGGATAATCTAAAAATGTTGTCATTTTGTTGTCACGGGGCAATTCCGTAACGCAAAAGTCCAGCATTT
>ERZ773139.1338-NODE-1338-length-28815-cov-21.846836_pt1 | contig 28815 bp, 28 predicted proteins | sample MGYA00580854_ERZ773139 | MGnify/ENA primary metagenome ERZ773139 (study PRJEB29015, sample SAMEA2737809) | human gut metagenome | biome: human gut; feature: human-associated habitat; material: faeces | place: China | collected 2012 ...
CAAAGTTCGGTTACGGTGGGGTTCAGCTCCCGCCGTTTGATGATAGTAAACAAAGCGATCTCTCCTTCTCTTTGTTTTTATAAATATACATTTATATTGTAGCGTATTTTACGAGGAATGTAAAGAAGAAAGTTAAGGAAACGCGGGCGAGGAAACGGGAGAGATGAATCCCCCTACGGTTGGCGGAAAGTTCGCGGCCAAGGATGTAGGGGGCGGCGTCCCCGACGCCCCCGGAGGGGTCAAGACCCCCTCCCTACGATGCAAAAATAAAGGGGATACAATGGCAAGGCTGCGGGCCTGGCATGCCCGGCCCCTACGGGGTGGCGTGAATGAGTTGCGGGCGAAGGCCCGCCCCACGGAATGTGGTAAAGTGGGATGTAGGGCGGCCTGCCCCCAGGCCGCCGCGGACGTTTGCGGTAATGAGAAGCCCTGCGGATTGTTGTAGGGGGCGGCGTCCCCGACGCCCCGCGGAGGGGTCAAGACCCCTCCCTACGATGCAAAAGATAAAGGGGATACAATGGCAAGGCTGCGGGCCGGGCATGCCCGGCCCCTACGGACTACTGTGAACGGGTCGCGCACGAAAGGGGCGCACGGGTGGCTGCCTCTCCCGTTCAGCCCCACAAAAACAAAAAAACGAGACGGCCACTGCCCCGTCTCGTTTTTTCTTAAAAAGAAGGAGAAAAACAGAACGTCTCGCCGGCGCCTGAATGCGAACGGAACCACCCCTCTACAAGTGATACCCTCCCTACGGATTCGGCAGGGCGCTCTGGTATTCTTCCTCTTTAGCTGTCGCTCGGAAGCTCTCGCTTTCGATGTACTTATAGTACACTATTTTTGTCGAATTTGCAAGATGCGCACTTGTACAACATGCTACATTTACCACACCTTGTTTTGTATAGTTTGCACAATCGTTCACGGATAATTCATACAAATAGCGCCCGGAGCGTTCAAAACCCCGGGCGCAAGAAATATGCTGTTTTCAGACCGGAAAAGCGGGATTTCTCCGCTTATTCCACAGGAACGATCCAGCCCTTGGTGTCGGGCAGCTTGCCCCACTGGATGCCGGTCAGCGTGTCATACAGCTTCTGGGTCAGCTCGCCGATGTGGCCGCCGCTGATGTGGGCAACCTTGCCCTCCCAATCCAGCTCCTTGACAGGGGAGACAACGGCAGCCGTGCCGGTGCCAAAGACTTCCTCCAGCTTGCCCTCGTCGGCAGCCTTCATGATGTCGGCAATGGCAACACGCTCCTCATGCACCTTGTAGCCCCAGTCCTTCAGCAGCTCGATGATGGAGCGGCGGGTAACGCCGGGCAGAACGGTGCCCACGCAGGGGGCAGTGTAGATCTCACCGTCGATCTTGAACATGATGTTCATGGAGCCGACTTCCTCGACGTACTTCTTCTCAACGCCGTCCAGCCACAGCACCTGGGAGAAGCCGCGCTCCTCGGCCAGCTCGCCGGCCTTGATGGACGCGGCGTAGTTGCCGCCGCACTTCGTAAAGCCGGTCAAGCCCGGGGCGGCGCGGATGTACTCATCCTCAACATAGATGCGGACGGGGTCGAGGCCCTCGGCGTAGTAGGCACCGGAGGGCGCGCAGATGATGGCAAAGCGGTAATGCTTGGCGGCATGAACGCCCAGGCCCACATCGGTAGCGATGCAGAACGGGCGGATATACAGGGACGCACCGTCGGAGTGGGGCACCCAGTCGCGGTCCACATCGACCAGCGCCTTGACCGCCTGCACGAAGTCCTCCGGCGGGATGGGGGGCATGCCGAGACGATCCGCGGAATCGTTGAAACGGTTCGCGTTGCAGTCGGGGCGGAACAGCTGGATCTTGCCGTCCGCGGTGCGGTAGGCCTTCATGCCCTCAAAAATTTCCTGTGCGTAGTGGAACACGGTGGTAGCCGGGTCCATCTCCCACGGGCCATAGGGGACGATGCGGGCGTCATGCCAGCCCTCGCCCGCGGTATAGTCCATCAGGAACATGTGGTCGCTGAACTGCTTGCCGAAGCCGAGCTTCGACTCGTCCTGCGGCTTCTCCTTCGGATGGGTCGTTTTGGTGATTTTAATGTCCAACATAATTTCACACTCTCCCTTTTATACTCAAGCGCACCGCCGCACAGCAGTGCGGGTGATGGTTAGGTTTATTATAGCGCTGTCGCGCGGCGAGTGCAAGCCCTTATTTACAAAATGTGTATTTTGTGTTGCAAAAAGCGCAATTCGCGTTTTCCCCGGCTTTCCACAGTTTTCAACAGCGCCGCTGTGGAAAATGTGGAAAATAAACGTTTTTTCTACGTAGATTTTCCTGGTTTTCCGCTTTTGAACGGGTCCGGGCGGCAGAGTTTTCCACGCTTTCCACGGAGTTTTCAACATTTCCACGGTGGATAACCGTTATACGCCGTGGATAACTCGGGGTGAATATACGGAATGTGAACGGGGTGTGAACAGAAAAAGCGTGCCGCTCTCTTTCCCACAAGAGAGCGGCACGCAGTCCAAACTCAATTTTCTTTTCGGTGCACCACAAACATCACCATGCTGAACACCAGCATGAACGCTGCCAGCCCTGCCGCAATCAGCAAAATCAGCTGGAAGACCTTCACGTTAAAGTTTGTCTGCAAATTTTCCCGCGCAGCGGAGACCACATCCGAGCCGGAGGAAACCGTCGATTGGGCGTTATTGGCCATCTCCTCGGCGGCGGTCAGTGCGGCCTGGGCGGCGTCGGTGTCGCCCAACGCCTCCAGCGCGTCGGCCAGTGCCTGCCCGCCCATGGCAACCAGACGGTCATTCGTCTCGCTCTTGATCTTCTCGTGATTGACCGCGTTGGCCAGGTACTCGGCAAACAGGTCTGTTGCGCCGCGCACGGCGGGGGCATAGTCGTCCTTGATCTGCCAGCCCTTGACGGTCCACATACCGTTCATGTAGAACAGCAGCTGCATACCGGAATCCTCCAGCAGAGCGCTGTACACGGCGTCCGCAAAGGCCGTGCTCGAGGTATCCACCGTGCCGAAGCTCAGCGAGATGAACTCCTTGACGCGGTCATACTCGGTCAGATTCTCGTAGTAGCTGCGCAGCGCCTCGGCCAGGTCGGTGTCCTTTGTCACCTTGGAGCCGACGACGACGGAGTCGAGGTCCGCCCGCAGGTCCCCGTTGCTGAAGCGGCTTAGCGTGCCGTCATCGTCTATATTAAAGGAAACGCGCATCGCCTCGGCGTAGCCCGCGGCATCGCCGGCCTGGCCGTAATACTGCCTGGCCAGCTCCTCACAGTCGCCGCCCCAGCTGCCCGTGATGGGTATGCCGTTGTAGACAAGGTTCATCGACGCCAGCAGATGCCCAAAGTCGATGCTCTCTCCGTTGGGCAGGACGACGGTGTTCATATTCTGCAGCGACGCCAGCTCGGGGTCACTGCTGTTGACGCAGCTCTCAAACCCTGCGTCGCGCACACCGGCGGTCAGCTGCCAGATCGTGGTGTTGTACTCCCCCGTGCGGGTGTAGGCCAGCGTCAGCTCGATCGGGTCGGGCGTGTCGGTCTGATTGGCCGAGTACTCCCGCGCCAGCGCCTGCAGGCGGGACAGGCGGTCCAGCACCGTGTCGTAGTCCTCCGCATGGGCGGGCAGTGCCGCCGCGCAGAACAGCCCCAGCAACACAAACAGCATAGCCAGCAGGCGGGGCATACGGTTCGCTATAGAATTCGTAGTCAAGCACCTCCGGTAAAACAGGACAAAAGCCGGGGCAAGGCTGCGCCTGCGCCCCGGGTCTGACTTTTTAACCATTTTGTAATCTTTAGTATACCACATCTGCCCCGGGTTTGTCACCTGTTTTTTTGTGTGTATTCTGTGCGTCTTGACTTTTTGCCCCGCATAGGCTTTAATAGAGGCATTACGGAGGTAATTCTATGCACAAACAAACGCATAAACGCGCTTTTTATACCCTTGCAGGCTGCATTGCCGCGCTGGCGCTCTGCGTGGCGGCATCGCTTTTTCTGCTGACGCCCGCACCGAAAGCGCAGGACGTCACCATACCCGGCACGCGCGGGGACATTTACGCCACGGTACAGCTGCCCGGCAAGCTGGCCCGCGGGGAGGAACTGCCGCTCGTCGTGCTCTGCCACGGCTTTACCGGCAGCCGCAGCGGCGACGGCCACTTTGCGCCGCTGGCCGCCGATCTGGCCGCCCAGGGCATTGCGACGGTGCGGCTGGATTTTCCCGGCTGCGGCAACAGCACCGAGCCGTTCACGGCCTACACGCTGTCCAACATGACCGACGACGTCGAGAGCGCCATCACCTACATGCAGCAGACCTACGGCACGGGCCGCACAGCGCTGGTGGGTCACAGCATGGGCGGACGGCTGGCCAGCCTCTACCCGCAGCGCAGGGGCGGCATCACGGCGCTGGCGCTGTGGAGCCCCGCCAACGGCGTGGGCCTGCGCGGCATGGAGTTTTTGAACATCGACGACTTTTCCGCCGTGGAAGCGCTGGCCGCTGAGGCCGAGGCGAGCGGCAGCATCAGCACCTGGGGCGTCGATGTCAGCGGAACGCTGTTCACCGAAATGCGCGATTCCGACCCGAACGCCGCCCTGCGGGAGAGCGCCCTGCCGACACTTTTGACCTACACCGGCCATGAGGGCATTTTGAGCGACACGACCCAGGCCGAGACGATAGCCGCCGTCGAGAGCCTGCCCGACGGCAGGGCCGTGCTGGAGCCGTTTGCCGAGGGGAACCACAACTATCTATCCGAGGACGCCGCCACCGCCGCCGCGCTGGACAAAGCGTTGCGGGAGACGACAGTGGCGTTTTTGGTGGAGTATTTGAAGTAGGCCCGCCGCGCCTGCGAAGCCGACAGGAACGGGCGCCTGACGAAGCCCTTTGAGACCGTGACCGGCTGAAAGCATCGGCAAAATACAGAAAGAAAACAAAAACCGCGGAGAAGCGCAAACTTTTCCGCGGTATTTTTATTGCAGATTTACCAGCACATAGTCCCCGCAATCGACAATCGCCCCCGCCCGGGGGTATCCAGGCAGGTCGTGGGCGTCGGCGTAGGTCTGCGCCTGCTCATGCAGGGCAGCGCTGTGGGTCATGTCCAAAGCAAAGCCATAGTAGCGGAACAGGTGCTCCGCTGCCTGGCCGTAGACGTCGTCCACCTCGGAGAAGGCCGTGACCGACCAGTTCAGCACCGAGTTGCAGTTGGTCTCGACGTACTTGACGGTGTCGCCGCTCTCCCAGCTCGTGTGCTCACGGAAGAAGCGGTACAGTGGGTGCTGCATCGGGTCAGCCGTCGTGTACCGGGTGATATTCTCCCCCAGCGTGTAACGGCCCACCAGCACCACGGGCTTGTCGGTGCCGTAGTCGCGCACAAGCTCGGTGCCCAGAGTGCGCACCACGGCGGCCTCCTGCTCGGAACGCTGGTAATCGACGGCCAGCAGATGGTTCAGGTACATGGCCTGGTGCAGACAGAGCAGCACCGCCAGCAGCTGCACGCTGCCCAGCAGCACAGCCCGCCGGGCCGCAGCGCGGCGCAGCAGCTCATACACGGCCAGCCCCGCCAGCGCCACAAACAGCGCAAACACCTGGCAGGTGCGGTAGGGCGAGTACCGCCCCTGCACAAACGACAGCAGCACCAGTGAGAACAGCGTCCCCGCGCCGGTGAGCAGCAGCAGGGGCCGCTTTTTGTGCACCGCCAGCACGATGACCAGAGCGACAAACACCGGCACCGCCACCGCCAATTCAGCAATGGGCAGGTAGAAACAGCCGCGCAGTGCGTAGTTAATCAGAATGCTCTTGACAAGCAGCTTTGCAAGATAGACAAATGGGTAGAACGCCCACAAAATTTCGGTGGCGCCGTTGGCCGCAGCCTGCGGCAGCACAAGATGGATACCCGACGTCACCAGCACGCGCAGGCAGAGCCCGCCGACCAGCGCCGCCGCGTACCACAGTCCCTCGGTCAGGACCGCCGCAAGCCGCGGGCGCTCGGCGGCCAGCAGCTGCTCCAGCGTTAAAAGCGCAAAGACAGCCAGCACAAACACCGCCGCCAGTGACTCATAGGACGAGCAGACCACCATCAGGCAGAGCGCCGCCGCGCCCATGCGCAGAGCCCTGCCGCGCCACGGCACGCCGGGCTGGCGCGCGTCCCACAGCAGATTCAGCGCAGCGGCGTCCAGCAGATAGCCGCCGCAGACGCAGACATTCGCGCCGCTGTACTCCCAAATTTCGTTCATCAGCGGGTAGGAGACAAACAGGCAGGCAAACAGCCCATAGCCGAACATGCTGATGTGATCCTGCGCGGCCTTGCGCAGCAGCGCACAGAAGCTCACCGCCGCCAGCGCCAGCAGCAGCGCCGCCAGCAGGTCAATGCCAAAGGCATAGCTCGGCTCGGCCCTGCCGTAGCCCAGCACCGCGGCCCAGAGGTTCATGCCGAACCGTCCGGTGGACAGCATGACGCCGCCCGTGCCGATGTAGCGGTCCCCTTCCAGCGAGTCAATGCTGACCCGTGTCGTGGCGATGGCATAGCCGTAGCTGAGCAGCAGGGTCAGCCCCAGCGCCGCGCGGAATTTCGCGTTTTTCAGGAAATAACCAAACTCCTGCTTCATGCCGGTCACTGGTCGTCCGGCCCAAAGTTGAGGCGTTCTTCCTCCACAACGAGCGGGCGATTCATGATGCGGGTGTTCATAGCCATGACGTACTCACCCAAAAAGCCCAGGAACGCCAGCTGAATACCGCCCATAAAGAAGATGGCGATCATCGTCGGCGCGTACCCGGCGCGGAAGCTCTGCCAGAACAGCAGCTTGGCAATCAGATAGAACAGGCCGACCAGAAAGCTCAGCCCCGCCACCAGGAAGCCCGCGAACGTTGCAATGCGCATACCGGCCTTGGTGTAGCTGGTAAAGCTCAGCATGGCGGCGTCGTACAGGCTGTACCAGTTGTTGTGGGTCTTGCCCGCGCGGCGCTGGGGTTGGGTGTACTCGATTTCCTTGCGTTCGGGGCCCAGCTCGGCCACAATGCCGCGGATGAAGGGGGTCGGGTCCTTCAGGTTGCGCAGCGTCTGGATAAAGCTCTTGTCGTACAGGCCAAAGCCGGTGAACTGCTCGATCTGCTCGCAGCTGCTCATCTTCTTGATGAGCTTGTAGTAGCAGCCGCGCAGCCAGTACATGACCGGGTTTTCCTTGCTCTGGGTCTTGCGGCCAATGACGATTTTGTAGCCCTTTTCCCACTCGGCCACAAACCTGGGGATCATCTCCACAGGGTCCTGGAAGTCGGCGCACATCGTGATCGTGCAATCGCCGGAGGTGTGGATCATGCCGTAGTACGGGCTATTAAACTGACCAAAGTTCTTGACGTTGAAGATGGCCTTGACGTGCTTGTCCTCGGCGCAGATCTGCCGGATGATGGCACGGGTGCCGTCCTCGCTCTTATTGTCGATGAACAAAATCTCATAGTCGTAGTTCGGGCAGCTCTTGACCAGCTCATCGCGCACAGCCTCATAGATGGGGCGGGCATTCTGCTCCTCGTTGTAGCAGGGGATCATTACCGAAATCGTCTTTTTCTCACTCATTTTGTCTCTTTCCTTACCCACTCAATGGTTTCGCGGATTCCTTCTTCAAACGGGGTCGCGGGCCGCCAGCCGGTGTCCTCCTGTAAGGCCGACGTGTCCGCCTGCAGGTGCATGACCTGCAGCGGGCCGTAGGGGACCGCCCCCAAGCCCAGCGGCAGCGCCGGGTCGATAGCGTCGCGCAGCGCCTCGATGTAGTCCTTCAGCGGGCGAGCCGTGCCGCTGCCCAGCGGGTAGACTCTGCCGTCCTGTCCGCTGACGGCCAGCGCGTAGAACGCAGCTGCCGCGTCGGCGGCGTACAGGTAGTCCCACTGCTGGATGCCCGCGGTCAGAGCGGGCTTCTCGCCGTGCAGCAGCTTACGGATGGTGCCGCTGATCATCGTGGCCGGACCGTCGTGCGGGCCGTAGACGCTCAAAATGCGCGTCCAGATGTGGGCCATGCCCAGCGTCTGGCACTCGACGCGGCTCATCTGGCCGGCGCACAGCTTGGCCATGCCGTAGCCGTTCTCCGGGAAGCAGGGGGTCTGCGCGGTCAGCACACCCTCCACGCGGCCATACTCGGCCTGGCTGCCAGCCCCGATAAAGACCTGGCAGCCCAGCTGCGCCGCGGCGCGGCAGGCCGCAATGGTGTAGCGGATGTTCTCGATCTGCGCCGGCATGTCGTTGCGGCCCGGGCCGATCGTATGCGCCCACGCAAAGTGGAAGAACGCATCGGCCTTTTCCGGGATCAGCTCCGGCAGCGCGGCCAACTCCGCCGCATCGCAGGGCACCACATGCAGCCGCGCGTCCTGCGGCAGCAGCGCCGCCCGCACACTGCCCGGGTGGGTGACCGCGTAGACCGTCACGCCCTCCGCCAGCAGCTTTGCACACAACGCCATCCCGATTGCCCCCGTAGGGCCGGTGATGATGGCGGTTCGGATTTGTCTTTGAATGCTTGCCATTTTTGAATCATGCACTCCCTTACACTTCCGGCATCAGCGGGATGAACATCTGCTTTTCCAGCTCCTCACGCGGCAGGAAGGGGGCCAGGTCCTCCAACGGGGGGCTGACCAGCGTGCCGTCGGGCAGGCGCTTGGTGCTGCTCTTGGGCTCCCAGACCTGTTTCGTGTCGGTGAAAATCTCGCAGAAAGCCGGGCCGTCCAGTGCCAGCACCGTGTCCACGGCCTGCTTCATCTCGGCGTTGCTGTGGGCGCTGTAGTAGGGGTAGCCAAACGCCTTGGCCAGTTTTTCAAACTCCGGGAAGGACAGGTCGCCGCTCTCGGGGCCGATGCCGACCTTGCAGTGCTCCTTGAAAAGGTTGTTCTGCGTCAGGCGGATAGAGTGGTAACCGTTGTTGTTGATGAGGAAGATTTTGATAGGCAGCTTGTTCGTCAGGATGGTCTGCAGTTCCTGCAGGTTCATCATGATGGAGCCGTCGCCCTCAAGGCAGATCGTCTGGCGGCGTCCGCCGCCGATGCAGGTGCCAATGGCTGCGGGCAGACCGTAGCCCATGCTGGCAATGGCGCTGTTGTTTGCCATCCGGCTGCCCTTCTGGATGACATACGCCTGGTTACCGACGACACAGCACGCACCGTTGGAGACCGCGGTCAGGCTGTTCTCCGGCAGGCGACTGCTTAAATAGCGCACAAAGGCGTAGACGTTGGCGGTCTCGCCGTTTTCCTCCCACTGGCGGGGCAACACGGCGGGGTAGTCGCGTTTCCAGCGCTGGCAGGTGGCCAGCCACTCGCCGCCCGCGTTCACGGGGGCCGCGGCGACCTTATCCAGCTTGGTCAAAAAGTCCTTCGCGTCGGCCCAGACCGGCATTTCGACGTGCAGGGTCGGCTTTTTCAGCTCGGCCTGGTCAATGTCCACCATGATGACCTCTGCCGCGCGGGCCCAGGTCTTCCAGTTGTAGCCGACTTGTCGAATGGAGATGCGTGTACCTACGGCCAGAATCAGGTCAGCGTTCTGGATGGCCCAGTTGCCCGGGCGGTCACCCATGTTCCCGGCACGCCCGCAGTACAGCGGATTGTCATCCTCGATGAGGTCCACAGCGTTCCAGTAGGTGACGATGGGGATGTTGAGCTTTTCCGCCACAGAGCGGAACGCCGCGTAACCGCCGGACAGGCGGATGCCGTAGCCCGCGTGGAACACTGGCCGTTTGGCGTTCTTGATTTTTTCCAGAATCGTTCGGATCGTGGCATCGTCCACCGGTGGGGGCAACTGGGCGTCATCCTCGGCGGGGTCGTAGCCGCGCAGCTCGTCAGTCTCGATGTAGCCGCCCTGGAAGTTGACCGGGATGTCCAACCAGACTGGGCCGGGGCGGCCCGTTGTAGCCAGATGCCACGCCTTTTCCAGCAGGTAGCGAATGTCCTTGGGGTCCTCCAGCATGGCGGCGAACTTCGTCATGTACTGGACGGACTTAGTAATATCGTACTCCTGGTCGCCCATGGCGCGCAGCGGCGTACCGGTGTACTGCAAAGCGTACCTGGCCGTGGTGTCATAGCGCACCTGGCCGGAGACAATGAACATGGGGATGGAGTCCAGCCAGCCGCCTACTACACCGGTCAACGCATTGGTACCGCCAGGGCCGGTGGTCACACAGACCGCCGCAATTTTATTTTCCAGACGGGCGTAGGCCTCAGCCGCAATGGCACAGGCCTGCTCATGGTGGTTGTAAGTCACATGCAGCCGGGGGTTATGCCCCAGCGCATCGTTCAGGTGCATAGCGCCGCCGCCCACGACGGAGAAAACATCCGTCACACCGCGCGCCGCCAGAAAGTCCGCCACATAATCCGCTAAACGCTGTTTCATCTTTATTTCTCCTTGTTTTTAAAGGCAATTCTTCGATAACAATCGATACTTCCATCAAGAGTAACGCAACGCTTTCAACAATTGTCGTCCATCCTAACGGATAAACGGCATCCATATTGATTGCTTCCAAACCGCCAAACTGATTTTTTATCGGTAGCAATACAAACATCAGCATAAAAAGAATCAGATAATAACAGTCCCATTTTTGATCGTGCTCACTTCCTAAAAAGCAAAAGAAAGGAATCAGCATAAACATTATTGTGTATGTATAGCTAAATCCAGGCACTAAGATTGTGATAAGAGCCAGCAACGCTATGCACTTCCACTGAGGCATATTCTTCTTGATTAGCACCAAAAGGCTGTTGATAAGTAAAACCGCTATTATCAAAAAATTTGTTCCCGTAATATGTATGCCAAATTCACTCTGAATAAACCCTATTGTGTTAGACAAGTTTACTTTATACCCATAGCCAGTGCTTTGAAACATTTCGCTTGTTTTTGCAATGTTACTAAGCCATAGTAGCGGACTACGATTTCCCTTTTCCATTAAAAGAAAAGGTGCAAACATTGTAATCGCACCAACAACCACTGCCGTTAGTGCTTCTTTCCATTTCTTTTCACGCATAAGCAAAATTCCAAAAAACGCCGGGTACATTTTCATTGAGGCTGCAAGTGCTAACGCTGCAATTGCCAGTATGCGTTTTCTTTTTTCTTTCTTATTATAGTTATTTACAAATAACATTGTAAGCGGAACACACCAAAGTATGCTATTCCCCCGCTCTACCGCAAAAATGAAAGGGAGCGCAAAAAATGTAGCTGTTATTAAAAAGATTTTTTCTTTATTGGTGAAGCGAGAATCATCTTTCCACGCAATGATATACAGCAATACAGCTACCACATAAAACAGCACTAATGCCACAATTCCTTGTAGCGATGTCCTGTATGCAAGTGTACCCTGTGCTTTAACGCTGTCCGGAATCCCCATCCCGAATATAGCATAAATCAAATTTATCAGTGGCGGATAAATCACTCCTGCTGTATAGGGCTTCCTGCCATACTGAATGCTATTAAAGAAGTCCATGAATGAATCCGTGCTGTACGCTGTTAGATGCAGGTTTTGGAAAAGTAATCCGTCTTGTGCATTTCCGTTGCCGGTAAAAACATCAAATAAAAGCTTTGCAATACCGATTCCCGCAACAATTATATTTAACAAAAGAATTGCATACGCCCATGTCTTTATTTTTCTATTCATTGATTATCTCTCATTTCTAAATGTCCACAACTTGTTGATAACAAAGTTTAGCGGGATCGTCACTAACAGGTTAACGATGGGTGCAATAGACTTACTGACGCCGAAGAACGTAACCTCTATCCAAAGCAAAACATTGGAAAGAATCGATGTTCCGCCGTAACTCACATAGGTTTTTCCCAGCCGCTTGAGCTTGCTGCGCCAGTCATTGGCGTTGCCGGTAAAGACAAACTTGTCATTCCAGAAAAAGGCGTTGGCAATGCTCAGAATCGTGCCCAGGATGCTGCCGACCATATACAGGTCCGGGCTGATCCACAGGAAGATATAGTAGACCGCCATAGACACAGCCGTGTTGCTTACGCCCACCAGGCCGAACTTGATGAACTGCTTGAACAGCTCCACAAATTCCTCTTTATTTTTTGCGCCCAGCAGGGCCAGCAATTTCTGCATAGTATATGTTTCCTTCCGTTATTCGGTTTCCTCCACAGCACCCTCACTGGTGACCGCCAGGTTTGTCACCGTGAAGGTGCCGTTTTTGCGCGAAGAAGCATCATAGACCGCCATCGGGCCGTCATAGCTCACATCGATTTGGGTCTGGCCAGGTGCCACATCTACCGTGTAGCACACGGTCTGCCCCTCATGGTCAATCTTAATATCCGTCTGCTTCTGCTTCCCGGTTGTACCATCAGCATCTTCCAGATTCGGTGCTTCAAACGTCATCGTATAGGCGCGCTTCAAATCCATGCCGTAGCCTGTCTGGAACGTGACCGTCATCCTTTGGGTAAATGGCGCATGGTTGTAAATCATAATATACGCACCGCGGCCGCTCCATGTTACCTCTACCGGGTTGCCGTCGCTGTCCTGCACGTCCTTCTGCTGGATGCCCTCGGCATCCAGTCGGCCGTTATAGCCGTAGTCAAAGCCCCAGTTGTGGGTGCGCTGCCACAGCTGCTGGCCGCCCACACCGGCCACCGCCACACAAACGGCCAGCAGCACCGTGGCTGCCGGGTGTCCGTGTGCCGGCTTGACCGGCTTTTCCGCACAGCGTACACGCACCCCCTGCACCGTCTGGACAAAGCACCAGACAATGAGCAGCAGCAGCATGACATGACAAATCGTGTTGCGCGGTACAAAGGACGGCTCCATCTGATCCCGCCGGAACAGCGGCAGCGGCAGCACCGGCACCATCAAGGCCAGATACGGCAGCACATTGTCCCTGCGCAGCTCACGCTCCTGCTCCATAAACAGGAACAGCGGAATCAAAAACAGGCACCATACATAATCATACTGGGACTGGAACATCAGCATCGCCAGAATGATTGCTGTGATGCGCTTCCACTCCTTATCCATAAAAAAGCTGCACACCAGCAGCACCGCTGCCAGCACAATGCCCAGCAGTGCGTAGCTGCCATAGCCCAGCTGCGTGCCCAGCAGCTTGTCCACCGCATGTCCGGCCTCTGCCAAAATGTTGGAGAAACCGTTGCCGATCCACGGTTCACCTCTGCTGCCGCTAAAATCAAACAGTACACGGAACCACAGTGTGAGGCCAAACAATCCTTCATTGAAGAAGAACAACGGGAAGCACAAGCAGACAACACCGTACAGCACCGTGCGCACCGCGGCCAGATAGTTTTTATCGCGCAGCAACAGCACGCCCAGAAACGCCGGGTACAGCTTGAAACCGGCGGCAATCGCAAGTGCCAGACAGGCCAACTCCCGCAAAAGTGGGTTTTCTGAATTGCGGTACAGGATAAAAAATGCCATTAACGGCCAGCACAGCAGCAGAATATTGCCGCGTTCCAAGCCGTACAGTACTCCATAGCTGAACACTGCACAGAATGCCAGCAGCTTTTTCCGCCCCCCGCAGCTGCGCGTCAGGCGTTCTGTCATCGATACAATTCCTAAGACCACCACGATAACAAAGACAATAAACAGCATCATCGTCGCTTGCTGTAGACGCAAATCCCGTTCTGTTCCCTTCATGTTGAGAGACGAGATAAACGATTCCGTCCACGTAGCTGATTGTGTCTTTGGCACAAGCAAATACAACACATAGAAAAACAGATTTGCAAGCGGCGGGTACAGCGTATCGAACTGTCCGTAGGGCATACGTCCACGCATATACTCAATACTATGGAAAAAGTCCATACCGGTATCGGTGACATCATAAAAGAAGAATCGATGCAGCAGCGCACCACGGCTGGCCAGCAGGGCAAGCAGCAACACCGCCAGACAGGCCACCGTCGCCCAGCAGTAGATCTGCATAGGCGTCAGCCGCCTGTTTTTGTCCAACCGCAGTCCGGGTGCGCGGGTTGTTTTCACTTTTTGCTGCATCATAGGGGTCCGTACCTCGTTGTCAAAATTTTACTGATTCACAGCCTCGATAATCGTCTTGGCCATGTAGTCGATCATCTCGTCGGTCATGCCGGGGTAAACGCCGACCCAGAAGGTGTTGTTCATGATAAAGTCGGTGTTGGTCAGCTCGCCCACCACGCGGTAGGCGTCGGTGCCGCGGATCTGGTCAAAGCAGGGGTGCTTGATGAGGTTGCCGCTGAACAGCAGCCGGGTCTGCACGTTGTGGCTCTCCACATAGCGGGTCACGGCGTTACGGTCCAGACCGCTCTCCGGCTTGACGGAGATCAGGAAGCCGAACCAGGACGGGCGGCTGTTGGCAGCCGGCTCCGGCAGGATCAGCTTGTCGGCGGCGGGCTCCAGCGCGGCGCGCAGGCGGTCCCAGTTGTGGCGGCGGCGCTCGATGAAGGTGGGGAACTTCTTCAGCTGCTCGCAGCCGATGGCGGCCTGCATGTCGGTGACCTTGAGGTTATAGCCAAAGTGGCTGTAGACGTACTTGTGGTCGTAGCCCTTGGGCAGCTCGCCGAACTGACCGTCAAAGCGGTGGCCGCAGAAGTTATCCTGGCCGGAGGGGCAGATGCAGTCGCGGCCCCAGTCGCGGAAGGAGAGGATCAGGCGGTTCAGCAGCGGGTTGTTGGTGTAGACGCAGCCGCCCTCGCCCATCGTCATGTGGTGCGGCGGGTAGAAGCTGGACGTGCCGATGTCGCCCCAGGTACCGGTAAAGCGGGTCTCGCCGTTGATGGTGTACTGGGTGCCCAGCGCGTCGCAGTTGTCCTCGACCAACCACAGATTGTGGGCGTCGCAGAACGCCTTGACTGCGGACAGGTCAAACGGGTTGCCCAGCGTGTGGGCGATCATGACAGCCTTCGTCTTGGGGGAGAGGGCGGCCTCGAGCTTGGTGACGTCGATGTTGTACTGGGGCACGGTCACATCCACAAACACGGGCACCGCGCCGTACTGGATGGCCGGGGTCACGGTGGTGGGGAAGCCGCAGGCCACGGTGATGATCTCGTCGCCCTTCCTGATCTGGCGGTCACCCAGCTCGGGGGCGGTCAGCGCCATGAAGGCGATCAGGTTGGCGGAGGAGCCGCTGTTGACCAGATGGGCGAACTTAACGCCGATCCACTTGGCAAATTCCTTTTCGAACTGGTCGGCAAAGCGGCCCGTCGTCAGCCAGAAGTCCAGCGTGGCATCAGTCAGAGCGCACATCTCCTTCTCGTCAAAGACGCGGGCTGCGTAGGTGATGCGGTCACCCTCCTGATAGGGGGTCTTTTTCTCCTTGAAGTCGTGATAATACTCGGCGACCATCGCCTTGATCTGCTCGCGGGCTTCTGCCTCATTCTTCCATGCCATAGGTTTTGCTCTCCTTTTTTATTGCTTTTCGTAGTAGTAATAAGTAATTGGGTTCGTGCCGCCAGCCGATGTGAAGGTCGTCTGCAGCTGGTATCCGAGCATGTCGGGCGTGTAGCCATTCTGCCCCAGATAGGCCCCCAGTATGTCATCCACGACAAAGCTCGGCTGGGCCTTCAACTCTGCCAGAATATGAGGGAGTAATTTTTCGGTATCTGCCACGCCGTAATCCGCAGCATCCACATAATGTCCGTAGTTGTCCCAGCCTGCTGCGTGGTAGATGATTCCCACATCGCGGCCAACCGCAAATGTGTTGTCCGGTATATTGGCAGAGAAATTCTCCGCCTCCGCATAGATGCCGCGGGTGCTGAACGCACCGTGCTCCTGCAGGATCACTGTATTCATCACGCCGCCGGGCAGCTGTGCCGTAAGCACGCAGAGCACCAGCAGCACGGCCAGTCCCACAGACTGTGCCGCCGTCTGGTACAGGCCGCCCAGCTTCTTGCGTAGCCCCTCCCCGTCCGTCAGCGCCTGCAGCGGGAAGCACAGGCAAAGCAGTGCCTCCGGCAGGCAGATCTCCAGATTCATCCAGGCGGAGCGGTTTGCATAGTAGCTGAACGATACCAGCCCCAGTACCGACAGGCAGGCCGCAAATGAGGCAATGTCCTCCGCTTTGGCTGTTTTTCCGATAGCGGTTGTCTGGAACAGCGACCATGCCAGCACAGCCAGCATAAGCAGCAGCACAAACACCCATGGGCGCACGCCTAGCTCAAGCGGGTAGCCGATGGAACCATCCATATAATTGCTGCTGTACAGCGGGTAAAAAAACACCTTGAAGATCGGTGCTCCGCCGCAGGCCAGATTATACAAATTTGTCAGGCCAATGGCCCCCAGCACCGCCAACACAGCGCCCAGCAGCAGCGCACCATAGCGTTCCCACTGGCCGCGGGCGTACCATGGCTCCTGCTGCCACCAGCGGACGATGCAGCCCGCGCACCAGCCGACGATACAGAACAGACCACTCTCGGTGCTCCACAGCACTGCCAGCATGCACAGAAGCCAGCCGCCCCAGAACCGAGCCGTTTTTTTCGACTGCTTTTTCCGCAAGCAGAACAGCATATAGGCCGCCAGCAACATCGGGAATACCAAACGGTGAGGCTGCAGCTGCCAGTAATTCGTCCGTCTGTATGCAAACGGAATGACCGGCACAACCAGTGCCATCAACAGGCGTACCCAGTTCTTTTTTATCAGGTGATGGATGCAGTACAGCATGGCCAGATCCGTCACAACGCCGACCAGCGCGATCAGGAATTGAATAACAACAGCCTTTGCACCGAAGATCTTCATCGGCAGCAGGAAGAACAGCCCGTAGTGGCCGTAGATGCCTGTCGTCAACTCCTCATAGGGGATGCCGTCAGCCACGTTGTAGATGCTTTCCAAATACGCCTCACCGTGGTACGGGTCTCCCTCAAACGTATTGACGATCCATACGCCCAAGAAGTACATCACTGCCGAAAGGCCGTAGCCGCCCCAGGTCACCCACCGCGGGCAATCCTTACCCGTCAGCAGCAGATAGACTGCTGCAGCAAAAAAGAGCACCGTAAGCAGGTAATACAGCGGCACCAGCTGCGGTGTCGTCAGGGATGACTGCACCGCTGTAGGCCCCGCAAACTCCTTGGATACACCAATGTTCGCGTAATAGATAAGGTAAGCGGCTGTCACCAGCGCAGATGCCACAAGGGCCGCTGCCGCGCCGCGGCCCTGCAGACGCGCGTCGCAGGCTCGCACAAAGCCGCGCTCCTGCGGCAGAATACGGGCAAAAAGGTTGCCGAACAGCAAAAGCGAAACGCCGAACAGTACTAGAACCACGGCATAGTTGACCATGTTGCTGTTGATGGGCCACGGCTGGTCGTCCCATACATGCGTCAGCCAGGAAATCAGATAGACTCCGCCTACCAAAGCCGAAATGACATAAGCGCTTGCTATGCTCCTCTGTTCCTTTGTCATTTCTGCTCCTCTAAGAAGCTGTTGATTTCCTTTTCCATCTCCGCCGGGACGTCGCCGTTGGCAAGCCAGATCTTGCTGAAGGCGACGGTCTTTTCCATGCACTCGGCCATGTGCCAGCGCGGCGTCCAGCCGAAGGTCGTTTTCAGCTTGCTGCAGTCCAGCTTCAGGAAGTTGGCCTCGTGCGGGGCATTGGCCTCGGCCTGATTCTCCCAGGCGGCGTCGCCGCCCCAGGCCCGGCAGAACAGATCCACCAGCGTGCCGGTGGTGACGCAGTCGCAGTCGTCGGGGCCTACATTATAGTAGCCCGCAAAGCGGCTGTCCTCATACTGGCGCTGGGCGATCAGCAGGTAGGCCGCCAGCGGCTCCAGCACATGCTGGTACGGGCGGGTCGAGTAGGGGTTGCGCACGCCGATCTTACGGCCCGCGGCCATGGCGCGGACGCAGTCGGGGATGATGCGGTCATTGGCAAAGTCGCCGCCGCCGATGACATTGCCCGCGCGGGCCGTCGAGACGGCCACGGTCTTATCGGCAAAAAAGCTGTTGATGTAGGAGTGCGTCGCCAACTCCGAGCAGCTCTTGCTGTTGGAGTAGGGGTCGAAACCGTCCAGCGGCTCGTTCTCGCGGTAGCCCCAGGCCCACTCGTTGTTGTGGTAGACCTTGTCGGTGGTGACGTTCAGCACCGAGCGGGGCGCTCTGCCCTGCTGCCGGGCCAGCCGCACGCATTCCAGCAGGTTGACCGTACCCATAACGTTCGTCTCATAGGTGTAGCGCGGGTCCTTGTAGCTGTCGCGCACGATGGGCTGCGCGGCCAGGTGCAGCACAATGTCGGGCTGCGCCGCGTCAAAAGCGGCCTTCAGCGCGTCAAAGTCGCGGATGTCGCCGATGACGCTGTGCATCTTGTCCTCGACGCCGGCGATAGAGAAAAGGTTCGGCTGCGTCGGCGGCTGCAGGCTGTAGCCCGTGACCTCGGCCCCGGCCATCAGCAGCATCTTGCAGAGCCAGCTGCCCTTGAAGCCGGTGTGGCCGGTGACGAACACCCGCTTGCCGCGGTAAAATTCAGGATCGTAATGTACCATCATCAATCCTCCCACTTCTTCCAGGGCGCGTTGCCGGTGGCAAGCATTTTCTCCAGGACCTGCTTCTCGCGGGCGGTGTCCATGCACTGCCAGAAGCCCTTGTGGATATAGCTCATCAGCTGACCCTCCTCGGCCAGCTTCTGCAGCGGCTTCTGCTCAAAGACGCAGGCGTCGCCGTCCAGATAGTCGAAGATCTGCGGCTCCAGCACCATATAGCCCGCGTTGATAAGCGCGCCGTCGCTGGCCTTCTTTTCACGGAAAGAACGGACAGAATTATCCTCGGCAATATCCAGAACGCCCTTCTGCTGCTCCTGCTGAACGGCGGTCAGCGTGGCGATCTTGCCGTTCTCGCGGTGGAATGCCACCAGCTTGGCAATGTCCACATCGCAGACGCCGTCGCCGTAGGTCATCATGAAGGTCTCATTGCCGATGTAGGGACGAATGCGTTTGATGCGCCCGCCGGTCATCGTGTTGAGGCCGGTGTCCACAACGGTGACCTTCCACGGCTCGGTGTGGTGGTTGTGGACGATCATCTCGTTCTGGCCGCGGGTGAAATCAAACGTAATATCGCTGGTATGCAGGAAGTAATCCGCGAACCACTCCTTGATCATGTGCTGCTTGTAGCCCGCGCAGATGACAAAGTCGTGAAAGCCGTAGTAGGAATATTCCTTCATGATATGCCACAGGATGGGCATGTTGCCGATTTCGATCATCGGCTTGGGCTTGTAGACGCTTTCTTCGCTGATGCGCGTGCCAAGGCCGCCAGCCAGAATTACTACTTTCATAGTGCGCTCCTTTATTGTTTTGTGAGCCGGTCAGTCCGTCGACGACCGGTTTTTGTCCCGTGCGCTCTGCCTCGTTTGGGCAATTTTACACACTTATTCATAATGAAGAGTATAACACACACGCTCTGTAATTGCAACAATTTACGCCCGTCTGCGCCGTGCCAGTTCCGTTGTAGACTAAACGCATCAGCTAACCGAGCTGATTTAAGAACACAGAGACATAAAAAGATGCTGTCTCTAAAGTAAAAAAGTGAGGTCTACAAAATGAAGTACACTGTATTGGCAACCGAACACCGCGAAGGTTCTTTTACCGCTAAGTCTGGCAAAGATGCCGGACAGGTCAAAAACTACAATTTCTTCCGTCTGCATTGCGTGAAGAAAAACCGTGAGAACGTTGGTGGCGTTGAGGTGTTGCAGGTTCGTGCCACTCCCGACATTTACGCCCAGCTGGTCGCCGAGTGCGGCGGCAATGAAACTGACATTCTGAACCGCAAACTTGATTTTGAGGTTCTGAAAGTCTACGAGAATTACATCCTCAAGGATTTCGAGGTCGTGGAGTAACGAGGTACGGCCCAATGGAAACACACCCGCCACCACCACGACCCCCACCATAACCGCCAAACTGTGAACGTCGGTTTGGCTCTCCACGGCGCTACGTCCGTGGAGAGCCAAAAGCCAAGCCAAAACGAAAACAGAGGTGGTTAAAGTGGCAGACTCCCCAAAAGCTTATCAATTCATTTTCACGCTATACCCCGAAAGCCAGCAATATGCAATCGACTATGTAAAAGAACACTGGTCGTGCGCATGGGCTTTGCACGATAAAGATACCTACGATGCCGAGGACTTGAAAGAGTACGCAAAAGACCACGGCGGCGATTGCCCGCCGTGGAATGTGGGAGACCTCAAAAAGCCCCACGTTCATTTTGTGGTACGCTTCAAAAATCAACGCTATGCAAGCGGCGTTGCGAAGGAACTGCGAAACAAAGCCTTTTGTAGTGTGAGCAACACGGCAATTCGCAGATGCTTCAATCTCTATAAATCCTATGTGTATCTCTGGCATGAAAACGAAGATGATAAATACAAGTACGACCCCGACATAGTAGGCTTGCACGACTTCGACCCGCCCGCACAAAATGAGGGCGTGAGCGAGGAAGAACAGGTTGCCACTATGTTCGATATGCCCAAGTGCCACTCCGTCAAGGAGTTGGCACGCTGGGCATACGATAATGGTTGTTGGTCTACGTTCCGCAAAAACTACAACCTCTGGAAAGATATTTGGCAGGAAACCGTGAAAGGTTGTGCAGATTATGCCGATATGGATTGATTCTTGTCACCAACCGACCGAGGTTATAGACGGCGTTACCCACGCCCGCCCTTGCCCCTGCTACTATTGCAATGATTGCCCGAACGCAACACTAGATTGCAAGATGGGCAAACAGTATTGTGTGTACGACAGCTACAAAAAGAAGAACATTCCTACACCGTTCCGCTTTGGACTGCTGGATACCGTACATTACCTACATATACCGCAGGTCTACACGCGCTGTGCAGGGTGCATCTTTCGCCTAAAGCATGAATACTACAATATCTGCGAGGTTCGCCCCTTTAAAGAAGTTGTAGAAGATTTACCCTTTTGAGGTGCAATATGCGTATCACGCAAAAATCACTTATCGACTATAACCAGATTGACGGCTATATTCAAGTTCAAAAGTTTGTCGGAGAACGCAATACCGCTGAACAACTTTTCAACATGAAGCAAGATATGAATATGCTGTTTGGCCGTCTCGCTCCCAACTATTCTTTGCTCGTTTCTGTTTTTGAGGATAAGTCGATTAAAGTCGAAATTGTTCCTCACGATTACAAGTTGTAACGCAAGCCCCCAAGCTGCGATTACATATAAATTTTTGAAGAAAGGAGACGCAACTTTATGAACACTGTTCTTCTCGCTGGTAACGGTGTTGAGGTTGCAAAGACTGCTGTGGACGCTGTTATCACTGCTATGAGTGATGTGTTTACCCTGTCCGGCAACATCATCACCCAGATTACTGGTCAGCCCATCCTGCTGTTCTGTCTGGCGGCATCTCTGGTGCCTGTCGGCATCGGCATCTTCCGTTCTCTCATGAACGTGGCTCGCGGCTAATCCAGCACGGCCCATGTGGGGCAGGGCGCAAGCCCTGCCCCATTCTTTGTTTATAACCGAATGAGGTTTTTATATATGATTGATTTACATTTTATTGGAAGTTTTATCGGCGCGTTCCTTGGTCAACTTGCCGCTGGATATATTTGGGGTAAGTTGGAAAGTTTTGGTGAAAGTGAGGATTACACCGATGAATAAAAACTACCGCCTTATTGCCGTCCGCCGCTTCTGCTCCCGCATTGCTTGCGGTAGGCTTTCGCAACTGTACGCGCAAGCGTTCTACATTCCGCAAAACTAAAAAAGCCGCCATCGGCGGCGGGCTTAGTGGAACACTTTGAACAGTAGCCAAACTATCAAGCCAATATTGATAACTAAGCCAATCGGCATAAAAACTATATCGCCCAAAGCGCCTATAATAAGCCACAACGCAATTTTTAGGCGCTCTCTGTTTTCGTCCGTCATTCTCAACTTCTCCTTTCGGTGGTGTCTATGAAAAAGCGTCTTGTATCTATAATTTTAACTGTGTTTTTGGTTTTGTCAATGATGCCTTTTGCGGCTTTCGCTGATAACGCCATCGTTTGCCCTGCTTGTGGTGGTGAAGTCACAAAAAAGCAGTATCACTTAGTAGGTAACTACTGGGATTTTTACCAGTGCAACACTTGTGGAAAATGGGCATATTTAAGCGGCGTTGCAGGGCTGAAACTGTTTTCAGCTGGCGACCAAGCTATTATTAACGCCGCAGATGCAAACGCTATTTTGAATTTTGCGTTCAACAACGGTCACCTAGTTCCCGCCACAAAAGCCCCCTCCGGCGTTGGCCGCAAAGACCTCCCGGGTTACTGTGATACAGGTGACGGTACATCTACACCGCAAGTTGATTCTAACGGTAAATTTGTAGATGGTTGGGTATACGTTACCCCCGAACATGATTATTCGTATATCGCTCCCGGTTATGGTGGTTATTATGCAGGCTGTGAACATTATACTCAAGCCATTACAAATAAACTCAATGCTTCTTTTACTTGTTCGTCGCTTCCTTTTCTTGCCGCATACTCAAACAGTTCTTCTGGTTTTACAAATGGATACTTTGGCAATCATTTTTATTTTTATTGGAAAGTGAATGTTCCGGCTTACTCGTATGTTCGCTTTTTGTCGTTTGGGCAATACACTTTTAACTCTGTTCTTAGTGGAAAAACGACTACAACAAAAAATACATTTTCCAATTCGCGTGCATTAAATACAGAGTATTATATGGGAAGCGAAACGTTATTTTTCTTTGATGAATTTGGAAATTTCACAAATCAGACATATTTTTCAGCTACCTATTCGGCGCTTCCTGTTATTCAGTACAAACCACCGCAATTCAACAATATTTCCTATAATACAAACCTTACTATTAACAAAAACACATGGAACGGTAACATCTACACCGACAACAGCACCAACCTTACTTACATCTACCCTCAATACACCACCATCAACGAGAAAAACGAAACTGTCACCAATATCAGCAACAACCCCATCATCTACAATAACGAAACCAAGCAATATTACACCTACGATTCCGTAACTAACAATTATTACTACATCACATACGAAACCACTCCGACGCCTACGCCGTCACCCTCTCCCGCTCCCGCCCCTACATGGACACCGGGCGGCGGTGCAACTCGCGGCGGTGGCGTTGGTCGCCATCCGTCAGACACCGACGCGGCAGACTGGACGCTTCATTACTACATTCTGAACAATCGCCGCTATGATGCCTATTATGCTTTGAAGAAAACCGAAGTAAACACCGAAACAAAATTACCGTGGGTAGACAACAAAAAGTATATTTCTACTACACAGATACCTATAGCCAATGGACAGTATACCGTATCTGTGCCGGATGGTGTATATTGGCGCGTTTGGCAGTGGGATGAAGCAAGCCAAACCCTAACCGGCGTGAATAGTTCCAACTGGCACAGCACCATAAACAACTTCCTGTTTAACGCAACAGGCGAGTACATTTTCGAGTTTTGCAAGGCAGATGGTAGCGACTTCAACACTGCTAAAGATGTAACCTTAAAACTGAAAAACGACAAAATTACAGAGTATGAGCCGGGCGGAGCTTTAGATACCGAACCTGTTACACCCGAAACGCAAAATCTAATTATCCCGAAAATGAACAGCAACACCTTCATAGATGAGCATGGCACTTGGGTTGCTTCTGGTTCTTCAAAGTACAGTGATGTGTTCGACTTCTTCTATGCCTTTGACCGTTCAACCGCCAATTTTTGGGAAACAAATAGTAGTCCCTCTCATCTGCAAATTGAGATTCCCGACCCCGAGAATTATTACATTGACGGTTATATTATGCGGATTTCTAAATTCACTAACCGTTACGCTAAAGAATGGACGCTTCAAGGCTCTGACGATGGCAAAATATGGGACGATTTGGATACACAAAAAGGCCAAAATCTCTCGGATTTGGAAGAACACAAGTATCCCCTTACCCTGCGCAAGGCGTACAAATACTACCGCTTGAATATGTCGAACTACGCAAGTTCTATGTGTTCCCTTAGTCACTTCAATCTTCTGGGCTATGATGCGAAAGATGTTGTGACGCCTACACCTGCACCGACTGACCCGCCCTCGCCTAGTCCTGCACCTGATTCCGGCACTAATCCGACTCCCACACCTAAACCGAGTGGAGACAGCGACAACAGCGGCGGTTCTACTTGGAATCCCTTTAAGTGGCTAACCGACCTCTTAAAAGACATCGTCGAAACCATCCTCAAAGGTCTGTGGAAACTCCTAACCAGTATTTTCGGCTTCATCCTCTGGCTGTTGTCTCTGTTGTTCAAGTTGTTTCCTTGGATGCCTAATAGCGGTATTCTCGCGCTGTGTGCCGGTGTGGTTGTCGTTACCGTTATTCGTATTATCAAATTTATAACAGGTAGGTGATACCATGAAAAAAATTATAGTCCTGCTGGCACTGCTTTGCTGCATGGTATGCTCTGCCGTGCCTGTGTTTGCAGATGCCGCCCCCGGTGGCGTTGGTCGTGACGATGTACTAAACGGAGATTTCAGCACCGCCGAAACTGCACAATCTGGCGATGACATGAAGGACGCTTTCAACAACTACGGCGGTAAACTCCCCGGTATCATAGATGAGGTAAAGCAAGCATGGGAAGAAGTATTTTCCGGTTTGGCAGGCGTGTTAAAATTTCTCGCCGATACCATCGGCGGAATTTTCGCTATCTTGCCCGCCAGCTATTCCGTGTATATCGTGATGCTGTGTTTGTGTATCGCTGTTTCGGCTATCATTAAAGTTCTTACGGAGTGACGCGCCTATGTTTATGGAATTTATGCAGAAAATTGGAGAATTGCTCTCCTTAAAAATCAACTTCTATGGTGCTTCGTTTAGCATCTTAGACTTTGCAATCTGGTATCTGTTCGCAACGCTGGTTATCTGGATTGTAAAACAACTGCTGTTTTGAGGTACGCTCATGTTAAAGGATAATTTCAACAAATTCTGCTTGGCTGTTATCGTGCTGCTGGTGCTGCTCTCGCTGCTCTTTACCATTCGGGCCAGTGCAGAAGAATACACTGCTCCCGAGGATGCAGCAGGATCATCGCAAGATGTTCCTGCTGCGGAAGAACACCCGGTAACACAGGTGCAAGGCGTTCAGACCTACGACCCTACTCTTTATGACAAGCTGGATAAGCTGCAAGAATCCGTGGACGCTCTGACGGCGGCTGTCGCGCCTCCTGACGGCTCTAATGGTGCAGTCGATGAAGTATCTGCACAAGGCCCTGCTCCCGACTACACGGCCCAGATTTCGGGCATTTCCAATCAGCTTGAAATACTTACGCAACAGGCTACCGCTGAAACTGCCGAGCCTAGCGCATTTGAAAAGCCGTTCGAGGATTATAGTACAAGTGAAGCATTAACTCTTGCTACTGCCGTTTTCGTTCTTCTGCTCTTTTTCCTGTTTGTTGTTAAAGGCTACATTTTTTGAGGTGAAAATATGGCATCTTTATTTTACGACCTGTTGATGTTCTTCGGCATCAGCACCACCGCCCCGCAAAACCTCGGTGAACTGTTTCCGTGGTTGCTCTCTATCCTCGTCGCGCTGACCCTGTTCCTGTTCGTGTTCGGCATGATTAAGGATTTTGTACATACTTTCGGGCGAGGTAAATTCTAATGGTCTATCTGCTCATTATCGCGTTCTGTTTCGCGCTGGCACTTTCCCGCATTGTGCGTTGCGTGGTGTTCCACCCTATCAAAAACTTCTACTACGCCGTAAAAGATTTGTATTGGTACATCCTGCACAAAGGCTGGAATAACTGTCCTGTTGGTGCGCTAGACATCTACTGCGGTTACTTTGGTAGCGGCAAAACTCTGTCGCTTGTGCATAAGGTGATTTCGCTGTACACCCGCTACGATGATAAAATTGTTTGGTGTGACCGCCGTAAAAAGTTTGTCACACAGAAAATTAAGGTGCTGTCAAATGTAGACCTGTCGATTCCCTACGAACACCTAGACAGTCTCGCGCAAGTAGTCAACGCGGCAAAAATCAATCGCAGTATTGACGATGCAAACGACACCCTCACAGTAACGATTGTCGCAATGGATGAGTTAAGCGTCCAGATGAACAGCCGCAGTTTTAAAGACAACTTTAACGCCTATTTCCTCAACACACTGCTAACGTGCCGGCATAGCTATATTAGCATCTACGGTTCTGCCCAACGTTTCCAACACGTCGATAAACTCATGCGCGACGTTACGCACACTGTCATACAGTGTAAAAAAGTCTGGCGTTTCCAGCTGTGGAGTTCCTACGACGCTTGGGAAATGGAAAACGCAACCAACGCCGAAATGATTAAACCGCTTCGCCGTGGTCTGTGGTTCGTCCATGATGAAGATTACCACGCCTACGATACCCTCGCAATTGTGGACAACCTCAAGAAAAAATTTGAAGATGGCGACATTTTAACGGATGCTGAAATCATCAATAATCAAGCCCCTGTTGGTCCTCTCGGTCTGGAAGTAACTACAAATCCTACTGCAAAAGCAAAACGCCGTATGCAAACTACGGTTAAAAAGTAAAAAAGCGGCAAGCGCAAAAGCGGGGCGCGGGGCTATTGCCCCCGCCCTGCTTGCGCTTGCCCGTTTGCTTTATCTTATAGATTTGTAAAAACTGTGCAGACCTTGTATCTTGTGAGAACGACGGCCCTGACCGAGTTAATTGCAGCGCCTGCGCGGGTGCAACTTTTCCATAGTAGAAACTTTTATCGCGCAAAGGCAAGAGTAGAGCTTTACGGCAGCTGCTATTTTTCTCTCTATTTGCTTTAGCGCCGTCCGCACTACTTTGCCTTGTTGCCAACATTGCATGGCAAGAGAGTGCGAGAAGTTCCCCTAGTTGCGGTTATCGCTATATCTTGTTTGCCCTTTAGTTGCATATCGTTCCTTGCGCCGTGCTAGCACGGCGCTTTTTTGGTGTAAAAGTCAAGGGTAGGGGTGGAGATTTTTTCAGCACAGACGCAGCGGAGCAAGTCTGCGCTGAAAAAATACTACCCCGACCTTTACTTTTATACCAAAAAAAATAAAATTTTAGTAGAACCAACCGAAAGGAGAACAAAAAGGATGTATGTAGAACCACGACCAAAAGGACGACATTTTAGACCAGATGATAGAATAGCAATACAAGCCCTGTATAAAGCTGGACATTCTCAAAGAGAAATAGCAAAAGAAATAGGTTGTTCTCAATCTTCCATCAGTAGAGAATTGAAAAAGGGAAAAGTACAGCAATTAGACGGTGCAACCTATATTTTCTATTATACCTACGATGCTAGCACCGCCCAAAGATATGCAGAATACCAGTATACTGCGCACAGTAACGGTCTGAAAATCGGCAATAACCACAACTATGTAAATGCAATAGCCGAGTGTATATCAATGGGATATAGCCCCTACGCCGCAATAGAAAAAGTCGGCAACACCTACGGTGTAAAGGTCACCAAGCAAACCATGTACCGCTATATTGCCGAGGGTCTTATTCCACATACAACCTATAAAAATCTTCCAGTAGGACACCGCAAAAAGCGTAAAAAACAAGTACAATCAACTATGCGTTCAAAGAGTTTAAACCATCGCAGTATTGACCGCCGCTCAAAAGTCATATTGACCCGCGACAGCTTTGGACATTGGGAAATAGATAGCATTATAGGAACATCCGAGGGTAAAAACGAATCTTGCCTAGTAATGACAGAACGCCAAACTAGAGAAGAAATAGTAATCAAGGTAGAAGATAAAACTGCCGATGTCACTACAAGAGCAATGCAACAGCTAAAGCAAACATTCGGAGATGACTTTAACAAAATTTTCTTCACAATCACCCTAGACAACGGTTCAGAATTTGCAAATCAAAACGCCTTTGACGCGCTGGGCGTTCCCGCGTTCTACTGCCATCCCGGACACCCATACGAGCGCGGCAGTAACGAAAACAACAACAAACTCTTGCGCCGCCACTTTCCCAAGGGTCAGAGCATGAAACACAAAACACAGTACCACGCCACACAAGCGCAACACTTCATAAATGGCTACCCGCGCGAAATGTTCAACGGTAGATGTAGTAACGACCTGTTTAGAGAACAGTTAGAACAAATAAACTTGAGCGATAAACATAGAATTTATAATTTCTTTAAAATTTAAAAAAGACAGCGGTTTACCGCTGTCCTCCTTAATCGTAAGTTCCGCGAACGCGGACGCATTGCGCATGGCATTAGGCGCGTTTAAATCCGTCGGAGACACCTTATTAGTTTTTCTGGTGGAGAGCAACCAAAAAAACAGTGTATCACCGCGCTGGCGCGGCGATACCCAAAAGACGCTCACCAACAGAAAAACAAACTTTACCTAGCCGCAATGTGAGCGAAAGAGACTGATAGAACAGATGCCCAGTTTTTCAAGCGTCTGTTTTATCGGTCTATTCGCGTTGTGCAAGTTGCACAGTTTCCCGCGCCGCTTTAGCCGTTTTCCGCTACCGTCCTTGTGCGCTTTGCCAAATTATCCGTTTGGGTATTGACTTTAGGCGTCTGCGCCGTGCCAAAACCATCGGTTCAAAGTCAATATTTTTGTCCAGAACCCACAAAAGGCCGTGGTTCGCACATTTTTTGCGCTTTTGCGTTCCAAATTTTACATACTGTATTTCCGCAAAAAAATCCCCGCCGCCGGGGTGCGGCGGGGGGGATTTTCATGGTGGAGCTGTAGGGAGGCGGCGCCCTCGGCGACCCGGGCCGTCCGCCTTACTGCTGCTGCTTAAAATAATACACTGCACCGACAAGGCCGGCGTCGTTCTGGAGGGCTGCGGCCCTGACCTCAAGGCCCTCGGCGAAGGCGGGCATGATGCTTTTGCGCACCTGCGCGGCCAGCGGGTCGATCAGCAGCGCCTGCTGCGCGCTGACGCCGCCGCCGATCAGGATCATCTGCGGGTTGAAGATGTGTACAAGGCCCGCAAGGCCCTGGGCGATCTCGTTGATC
>ERZ773139.1362-NODE-1362-length-28503-cov-55.903297_pt1 | contig 28503 bp, 18 predicted proteins | sample MGYA00580854_ERZ773139 | MGnify/ENA primary metagenome ERZ773139 (study PRJEB29015, sample SAMEA2737809) | human gut metagenome | biome: human gut; feature: human-associated habitat; material: faeces | place: China | collected 2012 ...
CGGCTCAGCATTTTAACAAAAAAATCATACACCTGCGGATAAAGGTAGACTTTGTAGAACGAAGCGATCGAAAACGAACAGAGCAGCACGCCGCCCGCAAACAGAAGCAGGCGCACAGGCAGAGCAAAACTTCCCGGTGCTGTCACCGCGGGGTTGAATGCCGGCACAACGCTGCGCCATGCGTCAAGCACAAAGCCGTAGATCACGCACGTCACGAACGAAAACAGGTACACCGGCTTTATGCGGCGCATCAAAATGCAGAAAACCGCAAACAGCAGTGCCTGAATAATGTATTCCGCCCTTCCGAAAGTCAGGAACGGAAATTTAAGGCTGAGAATATACGCCGGAGCAACTATCATCGAAACGCCGAAATCCGCCGCCGCCGTCATTGCAACGGCAAGTGAAAGCATCACAAGTGCGGCAAGGTAGACCGGCTCCTCATAAAGCCGTATTCTCCCCGCCGCCGGTTCAGCACTTTTTTCAGTTGAATTTTTCAAAACAATACCTCCGCATCCGCCTGCATGTGCAAACGCCGCGCCCGTCGGCATTTGCCGAAAGGTATTATAAGAATATCGGCGGAAATTGTCAATCGGAAAACGGAATAAACGAATTAAACCGCCTGTGCGCTGCTGTCAGCTCTCCAAGCTCCGCATGAGCCCGGGCAATGCCTTCTCGAATTTGACCCCGTATCTGTGCCCGCTGTCCCCGACGGTTGCTTTTATTGATGCAACCGTGAAATCAACCGCAAGCTTCATTGCCGCCGCAATATCTTTGCCGAGAACGAGTGCACCGAACAGAACGGCCGCAAAAACATCGCCCGTTCCGTGGAACGAATCCGGAATGTTCTCCGAATAATATGAGCGGAATTCGCCGTCAACACTGTCATATGCCATGACGCCCTGATGCGCACTGTCCAAAGAAACGCCCGTGATCAGCGCACGGCGCGGCCCGAGAGCGCAGAGTCCGCGCAGCATTCCGCGAATGTATTCCTCATCGTATCCGCTCTGTTTGTATTCCGTGTTTAGCAGCATCGATGCTTCCGTTATGTTCGGCACAACTATATCAGCCTCACGGCAAAGCTCACGCATCGAGTCAACAAATGCGCTGTCGAATCCGCTGTAAAGCACGCCGTTATCTGCCATTGCGGGATCTATAAAGACCAATGCCCCTTCACGACGGTTTTGCGCGATAAAGTCCGAAACAACATCAACCTGATGACAGCTGCCGAGATAGCCCGTGTAGATTCCGTCAAAGGTGATTCCGCAGGTTTTCCAATGGTCGGAGATTTTCTGAATGTCCTCCGTGAGATCGCGGAAAGTGTAGCCTGTAAACCCGCCGGTATGTGTTGACAATACCGCCGTCGGAATGATCGAGCAGCTTATCCCCATTGCCGAAATGACCGGCAAAGCGACCGTAAGCGAACATTTGCCGAAACATGAAATATCTTGCAGAGTAACAACTTTTTTATCCATAATGCATACCTCCTGAGTATGCACCAATAGTACTCCCGCGGCCGCATTCTGTCAATCGTCAAAATGTTGTCATATTGTGTTTAGATTTATTCCATGTTATTTTTCTTTACATATCGAAATGGATTCATGCTCTGCGCCCTGCCCGAAAAAGTGCCGTTTGAAGCGTGTTTTTCGCAAAACCGCATAAGCTTCGGTTCATATTTTGTAAAGATAAATTACTCAGGGAAATTCTTAAAGTTTCCCCGCTTCCGACAGTGCCGTTGCCATGATTCCGACATTATCGTTATAAATCCTTCCGAATTGGCTGAGCGGCAGGGGATTCGTGCCGCGTCCGGCTTCAACAGTGTATCCCGGGCGATTATAAAACAGGATGAACCAATCCTTGTACCCGGCAAAGCCGCTCTCCGTCGGCACCTCGTCCAGTTTATAGCCGCTGACGGCAGCAAGCGCACGCCCGATATCATAGCCGTTCGGCGGTTCAATATCAAGGTATTTCCAATAAATTACCTCACCCTGCGTATGATAGGCAAGGATAAGCCGAAACTCATGATCGGCGGTGAAATCAAACACGGCGCGGCTCTCCGGCGCGGAAAGAGGCTCAGCGCCGACAAAATCGCGCGGTGCGGGCGAAACCCAGCCTTGAGCATATTTCGTTTCCTTTGCCGTATCCCAGCCCGCCGGGTAGTTAAGGTTCAGATCCGTACCTTCAATATTCGCCTTCCACCCGCTCGGGAAAGGCACCGCAGGGTATTGCCGCGCAATACGCTTCACGGACTGCCAAAGCGGCGTTGTTTCATCCAATGCACCGTTAACAAGATCCACGCCGTCCGGATTGACAAGCGGGGCGATGAAAAGCCGCGTTTTTGCAAAAAGTTCACGCGCATCCCTTCCGAAAATGCTGCTCCCGTTGATATATGCTTTCAGATAGTTTTCTGCAAATTTCAGCACAAGCGGAGTTGTTATCCACTCGTTCGCATGATGTGACGCATTGAAAAACGCCTCAGCCGAGCCCGCACCGATTGAAACTGCGCGAAGCGGCCTGCCCATGACGGATTTTCCGTATGTTTCCGTTCCGATAAAAGGATAGCGCAGCTTCAACCCTTCAAGCACAAGTTCATTCAGCTTGGAGGTCCACCGAACATCGGACGGCACAAGGTCAAAGCCGTACGGAATATAAATTTCCGTTCCCGGAACCAATTTCTCCGGATTCAATGCGGGATTCGCCGCCGCAATTGCGGCAATCGTTGTTCCGTAATGCTTTGCAAGGCGGTAAAACGTGTCTCCGCTGCGAATTTTTGTTGCAAACCCGCCGAGGAGGAAGGGGAGCAGAGCCTTTTTCGTGTCCCTGCCGACAATGCCGTCCGCCGCAAGCCCGAATGCAGCCTGAAACCTGCGCACCGCGTTCTGCGTGTCCGCACCGAAAATGCCGTCAATTCCGTACGGCGAATTATAATATCCGCTGCGCGTAAGCGCAAGCTGCAAAAGCTCAACATCCGTGCCTCGACTGCCGTATTTCAAATTATCCATTCGCTTTTTGTCCTTTCAAGCTGCGTATTTCGGAATGCGCGAAGCAGTTGACAGAATGCCCCGCGCATATCCGCTGCCGCTGCTTAATTGTATGCGCGAAAGGAGGAAGTATGAATGCAAGGGCGGGCTGCGGTGACAGCTCCTCTTCAATGCGATTCCGTCTGTTAATTAAAAAGGAGGAATGCGAACCAATTCCGCATTCCCGACCCGTGATTCAAGTATTTGATTATTTATCCGTTCCGATCAGGAACTCCGTGATTCCGTTCAGCCAATCGCCCTCATATATCTCGATAAGCCCCGCATCGGAAGCGGCGGCAAGTTTGGGATTGATGGGCAGGCGTGCGGCGGCGGGGATATTGAACCTGTGCGCCGTTTCGTCAATATGACTTCTGCCGAAAATCTCGCTGCGTTCACCGCAATGCGGGCACTCGTAATAGGACATGTTTTCAACGATGCCGAGCACGGGAATATTCATCATGCGCGCCATGTTCACGGCCTTTTCAACTATCATGGAAACGAGATCCTGCGGAGAGGTAACAACAACGATGCCTGCAATCGGCAGGGACTGGAACACTGTCAGGGGAACATCGCCCGTTCCCGGAGGCATGTCAACAAACATGAAATCGACATCGCGCCAGATGACATCCGTGTAGAACTGTTTGACCGTTCCCGCAATAACCGGGCCGCGCCAAACGACGGGGTCGGTATCGTTTTCCAGCAGGAGGTTGATGCTCATAACATCAATGCCCGTTTTGCTTTTGCAGGGGAGAATGCCGTCCTCGTTTCCGAGAGCCTTTTCATGTATGCCGAAAAGCTTGGGGATGGAGGGGCCGGTAATATCCGCATCAAGAATCGCGCTGTGCTTTCCCGCACGGTTCATGTTTACCGCAAGCAGGGAAGTGACGAGGGATTTGCCGACGCCGCCCTTGCCGCTGACAACGGCAATGACCTTTTTGATATTGCTCAGCGGATGTGCATTCACTTTAAAATCCTGCTGCTTTTGCGCACTGCTGCGGGAAGCGCAATCCACCCCGCAGGTTTCGCAATTGTGGGTACACTGTTCGCTCATTAATTGACCTTTCTCCCGCCCGCGAAGGAGCAGCCGCAGAGCGGGAATCGAATTATCTTTGCTCATTGCTATTATAACCCGAAATGCGGCTCAATACAAGGGGAACACGTGCGATATACATTCTTATTCGTCTTTTTTCATCAATCCGCAAAGCGCATCAAGGAAACAGTCCGTACGCTCCTTGTTGAGCGAATAATACACTCTGCGGCCGATATCCGCGCTTTTAACAAGGTTTGCGCCGAGCAGAACGCTTAGGTGCTGCGAAACGGTGCAGGGTGCAAGCCCGAGATACTTTGCAAGTTCACCCACATATGCCGAACCTTCAAGCAGCCGCAGAACGATTTTGAAGCGATTCTGTTCGCCCAAGATATCCATTATCCGTGCAACTTCGGAAACCGAGTTTTCCGCGCTTTCCGAATTGCGGCGGAAAGTACCGAAAAGCGTGCCGATAATCGCAATCAGCCGCGAGGCACCCGCCTCCGGTGCATCCGTGCCTATGTATGCATTTGCAAACCCGATAACGGAGGGGCAGATCAGGCACTCGTCAATCGGAGAAGCGTCGTATTTCATTTCACTGAGCAAAAGAGCCTTTTCATTGCCGTCGATCGGGAAAAACTCCGCAAAATCACCGATAAGCGGCTGCCAGAGTTCGCGCTGACGCTCAAATTCGTCCGCAACGGGGCAAAGCACTTCCCGCAGCATTTGAGCATACCTTTGCGGGTCAAGCGCAGCATCTATGAGTGCGTTTTTTGTTTTTTGCGGAAGCGCGCTTCCGTTCACTGCGCGAAACACCTCTGCCGCATCAACCTTTTCGCCGTCCGCAAATGCCTTTTCCTGCATCTGCCCGGCAACGGCGCGGAAAATCAGACCGGGGACTTCATCAAGACTGTTTTCAATGCTTTCGAAAACCTTTTCGCGGTCGCTTTCAAGAAAAACCGTCATGCTCAGTGTGAAAAACCCCGCTATGGTTTCCGACTGGTGCATATCCCGTGCTCTGCCGCGCGGAGTGAACATGCTGAACAAAGCTGTAATTTTTTCCGGCTCCGCCGTTACGGACGCGGCAAGCCGCCGGTACAGCTCCGACAGTATCCTGCATCTTTTGCCGTACTCCTCCGCTTTTGATATGTGTTTTATATACATCGCTTCAAAGAATTCTTCAATTGAAAAATCATTCGCAATGCCGGTTAAAAAGCTGAACGCCTCATACAGCGGCAGCGGCTCATGTGTTATCATTTTTACCTCCGTTTGCAATTTTCGGTTTAATAATATCACAACTTTTGCAAAAAAGCTATTGACACGGACGCCGTTTTAAGTTATATTTTATTTACGGCAACGAATCAACATGTTTATACATGCAAACATGTTAATTCACCCGGCAAGCCTCAAGACCCCCCAATCCGTCCGGGATGCCGCAGCAACAAATCCCGCCGCGGTTCGGCAAACAAGAGTCCGCCTGCGGCGGGAGGATCCCGCCCACGCCCGTATGCGCCGGTGCAGAATGCCGTAATTGCGGGCAAGAAAATATATTTTTGGAGGAAAAAGATGAAAAAATCGAAGTTTAAGCTCTTTGCCGCCCTTCTGCTTGCTGCGGCAATGACTGTGCTGTCCCTGTCCGGTGCTGCACCCGTGCTTGCGGATGAAACTGCTGCAATTCTTGCGAATGCCGCAAAATCTCCCGCCGTGCATACCGCACCCGAGGGTTATGACCAAAACGACTTTAACAAGGTTCGTACATTCCTTGAACAGACCGATTCAAACGGCATTCGCAACGGTGAAAAGCTCAATCCCGACGGTTACGATCCTGACGACCCCGAAAGTTGGGGCGCACTGTTCGTTGATGAATGGGGCTTTGAGCACGAAGCGTATTTCGATTGGGAAGAAGTGGACGGAATCAACCGCATGTTTGCGATCAATCTCACCTATATAAAGGATTTTGCAGGTACGTTTGACATGAGTGGGCTTGACGCGCTTTCAACCCTTGATGTTGACGGCGGCAATTTCACCACGGCGGATCTTTCCAATTGCTATGAAATGACTCATTGCTACTTTGCAAACAGCACTTTAAGTTCCGTTAATTTTTTCAACTGCGCAAACGTTACGGAACTGTATCTTCAAGATAACGAGCTTACCGAAGTGCTGAATCTCGGCGACTGTACCTCCCTCCTCTTCCTTGATATACTCATGAACAGCGACCTTGAGGAAATTGATCTGAGCGGGTGTGAAAGAATCATTGAACACCTTGACTTTTCGCAAACAAAAATCAGTGACGTGAACGAAACCGAAATGTTCGCCCTTTGCGAATTCAGCTGCGAAAGCTCAGGCATTACGGAGCTTGATCTGCGCAACTGCAATTACCTGAACTATGTGAACTGCAATTTCTGCGATATGGACTTCCTTTATCTGCCCGAGCTGCCGAACAATCTTGCGGTCAACTGCATGGAGACCGGGCTTACGGAGCTGAACTATGAGAATTGCGGCGGAATCTATGATCTTTCCATCTCCGGCAACCCCGGATTGACCGGCAAGCTCAACCTTGCGTCAAATCCCCACCTTATGAACGTTTCCGCCGATAACTGCGGCTTTACCGAAATTGATGCGGCCGGCTGCGAAGCATTGGAAGGGCTGGATATTTCCGGCAATAATATTTCCGGCGTTCTCGATCTTTCGGACTGCAAACAGTTGCTTCAGCTTTACACGACCGGCAACAAATTTACCGAAATTCGCTGGCACCACAACAGCGAGTGGTACGGACAGTTCAATATTGACCTTGAAGCACAACCCGGCGGTTATGTAAACTGCTCCATGCGGCTTGAGAATGATTTCGCCGTGAATTATTTTGAGGCGAACGCAAAACCCGGCTTCCGTTTCAACGGCTGGTACAGCAACGGCAGTCTCGTTTCCGAAACGCCCGAATATAGTTATGATATGTTCGTTTCCTATGAACTGACCGCCGGGTTTGAACCGGTGTTCTATGATGTGAACGGTGACGGACTTGCGAATACCGAGGACGCCATTCATATTGCGCGTCACGCGTTGCAGCTTGAAACCATTCCCGACGAATATCTTCCGAATGCCGATCTTGACGACGACGGAAGAATTACCATTGCGGATGCGATCATCGCCCTCAGGCTCACGCTCGGCATTGCATAAGCGCAATTTATGAGCGCTGCATTGCATAAGCACAGTTTATGAGCGCTGCATTGCATAAGCACGGTTTATGAGCGCTGCATTGCATAAGCTCAGTTTATGAGCGCTGCATTGCATAAGCGCAGTATATGAGCGCTGCATTGCATAAGCGCAGTTTATGAGCGTTGCATTGCATAAGCGCAGTTTATGAGCGTTGCATTGCATAAGCGTTATATATAAGCGCAATCGATAACTTACGGGATGAACGGTGCGGACAAAATCCGTGCCGTTCATTTTATTTGCTTGCTTTTATCCTGAATTTATGATAGCATTTTCCGCAAGGCGTACTGTCGGCAGGTCTGCATTATGCCGAAATAAAAATCAATTACGGAAATGTATTTATGGAAATAAACACTGAATTGAACCCCACGCCGCATTCCGAGCGGAATCACGGCATTGAGCTTCTGCGGATTTTTGCAATGCTGCTTGCGGCGGTGCTGCATATTTTAAAAAAAGGCGGTGTTATCATTGCCTCCGAGGGGAACCTTGCTGCATATTCAACAGTTTGGCTGCTGGAAGCCGCCGCATACTGCGCCGTGAATTGTTATGCGCTCATCAGCGGCTATGTCGGTTATTCGGACAGGCCGAAGCCTCTGCGTCTTGCCCGCTGCATTGAACTTTGGCTTCAGGTTGTGTTTTATTCGGTGATAATTACAACGGTTTATTGCATTGCGGGCGTCGGTTCCGTCGGCGTTTCGGATTTTGCGGACGCATTTCTGCCCGTGACTTCAAAACAGTATTGGTATTTCACGGCATATATCGGCATGTTTTTCTTCATTCCGCTGCTGAACGCGCTTGTTCGCAGGCTGAATCGCCGCGCACTTGTTTCGCTCTGCATTATGCTTATTGCGGTTTTCAGTTTGTATGATACATTTGCTTCCTTTTGGAAAAAAGATCCCCTTGCGCTTGTCGGGGGGCACTCCCCGCTTTGGCTCGGTGTGCTGTATATCTTCGGTGCGTCAATGAAGAAACTTCGCGTTCCCGAAAGCATGTCGTCAAAAAAAGCTCTTTTGATTTACGCCTCCGCTGCCGTGTTCACCGCACTTTTTAAAATCACAGGCGACAGGCTGCTCCGCTTTGTTCCGGGAAGTCTTTTCGTGCGGGACACCTCCCCGACGGTGCTGCTCTGCGCCGCTGCGCTGTTAGTCGCTTTTGCTCGTTTGAAGCCCGGCCGCAAGCTCACCGAATTTGCCGTTTTGTTTGCACCCGCCGCATTCGGCGTTTACCTGCTGCATGTTTCGCCGCTCGTGTTCGAACACGTTATCGGCAATCGTTTTGCCTTTATCGGGCGGCTTCCGTTCCCGCTGATTCCGTTCGCCGTGCTTGCCTCGGCAGGAGTTATCTTGGCCGTCGGACTTGCGGCGGACAAAGTGCGCATATTGCTGTTCAAAGCCTTGGGTGTTCCGAAGCTGTGCCGAAAAGCCGAAAACTCCATACGCAGGCTGTGGATGCATGTTGTTGATGCTGCCGCAAACAGGGAATAATCAAACAGCGGCCTGATTGACTTTGTGCACGGGCAAAATACGATTTCTGCGTTTTTGCTCGATATGTTCTGTTATGCAGACTATACAGCAAGCGGCTGCCCGCAACGGGCAGCCGCTTGCCTTATCAGGGAAAAATTACCTGCACTAAACAGGCAAACTACCTGAGATTATTCAATAACGCTGGAAACAACGCCGGAAGCAACGGTTCTGCCGCCTTCACGGATAGCGAAGCGAAGACCTGCATCCATTGCGATGGGAGTGATGAGTTCGATTTCCATGCGAATGTTGTCGCCGGGCATAACCATTTCAACACCCTCGGGGAGCTTGATAACACCGGTAACGTCGGTGGTCCTGAAATAGAACTGGGGACGATAGCCGGAGAAGAAGGGGGTATGACGGCCGCCTTCTTCCTTGGTCAGAACGTAAACCTCGGAATTGAAGTGAGTGTGGGGGTGGATTGAACCGGGCTTTGCCAGAACCTGACCACGCTCAACCTCGGACCTCTGGATACCGCGGAGAAGAGCACCGATGTTGTCGCCTGCGATCGCCTGATCGAGGAGCTTACGGAACATCTCAACGCCGGTAACAACGGTCTGCTTGGTTTCGCGGAGACCGACGATCTGAACGGGATCGTTTACCTTTACAACACCGCGCTCAACACGACCGGTTGCAACGGTGCCGCGGCCGGTGATGGTGAATACGTCCTCAACGGGCATAAGGAAGGGCTTGTCGGAAGCACGCTCGGGCTCGGGAATGTACTGGTCAACAGCATCCATAAGCTCGAAAATGCACTGGCACTCGGGGGTTTCCTTTGCGACCTTGCCTGCCGTGAGTGCTTCGAGAGCACGCAGAGCGGAACCCCTGATGATGGGGATCTCGTCGCCGGGGAAGTCGTAGCTGGAGAGCAGCTCACGGATTTCCATTTCAACAAGCTCAAGGAGCTCTTCGTCGTCAACCTGGTCAACCTTGTTCATGAAAACAACGATGTAGGGAACACCGACCTGACGAGCGAGCAGGATGTGCTCACGGGTCTGGGGCATGGGGCCGTCCGCTGCGGAAACAACGAGGATTGCGCCGTCCATCTGTGCTGCACCGGTGATCATGTTCTTAACATAGTCAGCGTGGCCGGGGCAGTCAACGTGTGCATAGTGACGGTGATCGGTCTCGTATTCAACGTGAGCGGTGTTGATGGTTATACCACGGGCTTTCTCTTCGGGAGCCTTGTCGATTTCATCGTAACGCATTGCTGCAGCCTGGCCCTGCTGAGAGAGAGCCATGGTGATTGCAGCGGTGAGGGTGGTCTTGCCATGGTCAACGTGACCGATGGTGCCGATGTTTACATGGGGTTTGGTTCTTTCGAACTTCTGCTTTGCCATTGTGAATTCCTCCTGATGGATTTAATAGTTTATTCTCTCAAATAATTATATCCCAATTGCATCGCTTTTGCAATAAGGGGATGTCGGTGTATCACGGTGCTCCGACAGATATATTCTCGCAAAGTCGGGATTTTTCGGCGAGACCGGCTGAATAAGCCCTTTTGCCGCTGTCGGAAGCTCCGATGTTACTGGTAGATAATGCCAAGGATTTTGTCAACAAGGTTCTTGGCAACCTCTTCATAGTGGTCGAAATGCATTGTGAAGCTTCCGCGGCCCTGCGTTCTTGAACGCAGATCCGTTGCATAGCCGAACATTTCGCTGAGGGGACAAAGCGCATTGATGCACTGCTGACCTCCCGCGCGCATTTCAACCCCGTCGATTCTGCCGCGCCGCGCCGTGATGTTGCCCATAACATCGCCCAAGAACTCATCCGGAACGACAATTTCGCACTTCATGAACGGTTCAAGCAGCACGGAGCCGCCTTTTTCACACGCTTCGCGGAATGCGAGACTTCCCGCAATTTTGTATGCAAGTTCGCATGATTCAAGCTCGTTCACGCTGCCGTCAACAAGCTTTGCGGAAAAATCAACGACTTCGTATCCGCCCAGCGAACCGCTGCGCGATGCCTCGCGAATGCCTTCTTCAACAGCCTTAACGTATTCAGGCGGAAGCACGGAAGGCGGAACGGCGTTTTCGAACACAAACCCGCTGCCGGGCGCGCCGGGCGCAAACTCAACGGCACAGTGGCCGTAAACGCCCTTGCCCGCATTCTGGCGGATGTAGCTGCCGACGGTGCGAACGGTTTTTGTGATGCTTTCGCGATATGCAACCTGCGGTTTGCCCACACGGCACTCGACTTTGAACTCACGAATGAGTCTGTCAACGATTATGTCAAGATGCAGCTCGCCCATGCCCGCAAGGATCGTCTGACCCGTTTCCTCGTCCGAATAGGAACGGAAAGTGGGATCCTCCTCTGCAAGCTTTGCAAGCGCATCGCTGAGTTTTTGCTGACCTGCCTTTGTTTTTGATTCGATGGCGATACGAATCACCGGCTCCGGAAAATCCATTGATTCCATGAGCAGCGGTTTGCCTTCGCTGCAAAGCGTTTCGCCCGTGACCGTCTCGCGAAGTCCGACAAATGCGGCAATATCGCCGGCATAGACTTCGTCAAGCTCGGTGCGGCTGTCCGCGTGCATGAGCAAAAGCTTTGTGACACGTTCGCGCTTGCCCTTGTTTGCATTGTACACAACGGAACCCACTTTGAGCGAACCCGCATAAACTCTGCAAAACGCAAGCTTGCCGACGAATGAATCGGTAACGATTTTGAACGCCAGCGCAGCGAACGGTGCGGAATCCTCCGCCGTGACCTCGATCGTTTTTTTGCCGTCCCTGCTCGTTGCCTCAATGGGAGGAAGATCCAATGGACTCGGCAGATAATCAACGATCGCGTCCATAAGGGGCTGAACGCCCTTGTTGCGATAAGATGAACCGCAGCAGGTCGGAACGGCGTTGTTGTTGATGGTTGCGGATCTTATGGCACTGCGAAGCAGATCCTCGGGAATGGGCTCACCCGCAAGGTAAAGCTCCATCAGTTCGTCGCTTTCATCGGCAACGGCTTCTATCAAAGCGGTGCGGTATTGCTCCGCTTTTTCAAGATATTCCGAAGGGATCGGCTCATTGCGAATGTCAAACCCGTCATCGTCGTAATAGACCTCTGCGCACATGCGCACAAGGTCGATAACGCCGCGGAAATCTGCTTCACTGCCGATAGGAAGCTGCAGCGCGACGGGGTTTGCTCCCAAACGCTCGCGCATCATGTCCATGACGTTAAAGAAATCAGCACCGACGATGTCCATTTTGTTGACATAGGCAATGCGGGGAACATGGTAGCGTTCCGCCTGATGCCAAACAGTCTCGCTCTGGGACTCAACGCCGCCCTTTGCACAGAATACCGCAACCGCACCGTCAAGCACGCGCAGGGAGCGTTCGACTTCAACGGTGAAATCAACATGCCCCGGTGTGTCAATGATGTTTATGCGGCAATCGTGCCAATAGGTGGTTGTTGCGGCGGAGGTGATGGTGATGCCGCGTTCGCGCTCCTGTTCCATGTAGTCCATGGTGGCTGCGCCCTCGTGAACTTCGCCCGCGCGGTGAATTTTGCCCGTATAGAGCAGAATGCGCTCGGTCGTTGTTGTTTTGCCCGCGTCAATATGAGCCATGATGCCGATGTTGCGCGTCATCTCAAGGGGTGTTTTGCGAGGCATTGCCGAATCCTCCTTTCCGCATTGTTGAAAATTTATGAAATAAGTTTATGCAGTTTTTGGATTTTTAAACGAAATCCGAAAAACGACAGCGGCTTTGATGTTTCCGAAAACGGAAAATCAGAACCTGAAGTGTGCGAAAGCCTTGTTCGCTTCTGCCATCTTGTGAACATCCTCTTTCTTTTTGAAAGCGGAGCCCTGCTGATTGCAGGCATCAAGAATTTCGCCGGCGAGCCTTTCCTGCATGGTGCGCTCGCTCCTTGCGCGTGCATAAAGCACGATCCAGCGCAGACCGAGAGTCTGGCGGCGTTCCGCACGGATTTCGAGGGGAACCTGATAGGTGGAACCGCCGATACGGCGAGCCTTGACTTCCAGCACGGGCATGACGTTGTTCATTGCTTCCTGGAATACTTCAAGAGGCTCACGGCCGGTCTTTTCGCGAATGATATCGAAAGCACCGTAGCAGGCCTTCTGAGCCGTGCCGCGTTTGCCGTCGAGCATAACCTGGTTGATGAGCTTGGTTACGAGCTTGCCGCCGTAAATAGGATCATCAAGAACTTCCCTCTTGGGAACAAAACCTCTCCTGGGCATAGTTTACCTCCTTACTTCTTGGGACGCTTCGCGCCGTAACGGCTGCGAGCCTGCATACGCTTTGCAACGCCTGCGGTATCGAGTGCACCGCGGATGATGTGGTAGCGAACACCGGGAAGATCCTTAACCCTGCCGCCCCTGATAAGAACGACGGAGTGCTCCTGAAGGTTGTGGCCGATGCCGGGGATGTAAGCGGTACCCTCGAGACCGTCGGTAAGGCGGATACGGGCAATCTTACGGAGTGCGGAGTTCGGCTTTTTGGGAGTCATGGTACGAACAGCGGTGCAAACGCCGCGGCGCTGAGGGCACTGCTTCAGAATCGGGGAATTGGACTTGTATTCGACCTTTTCCCTGCTCTTTCTGACCAACTGGTTAATAGTGGGCATGAAAGTTTCTCCTTAACTAAAATAAAATTTTTATTTTTATATAAAGAAAACCCCTTGCAACCCCTTGAAAGGAGTATTTTCCATACAAAAATCGCATAGTATGTCAGCTTAAAAACACACTGAGCGTATTATATCATCCATTCAAGGCATTGTCAAGTATATTTGCCCTTTTTTATTGAAAATTTTTGAAAAAAATCGGTTTCTTCAAATTATATCATTCCGAAATTCGGCTTCGGGCATAAAAATCGACTCGACAAACTTCTGCAACGCAGCGTCTGCGAGTCGATTGTGTTCCGTTACTCTTTCGGCGACGGCATCATTCTTCGGAACAATGCAGCAAGGCGCTCTGCCGCCGATTCACGCTTATCCTATTTTATGATAAACTCATATCCTGCGCCGATCGGTTCCGGATCCTGTGTTGAGTTTTCATCCGTCTGTTGCAGCGAAAACGTCGCCTGAGCAGCCGCTATTATCACCGTTTCTCCCTGCGGCGTCACGGCGAAAAATGCTCTGTCAATATCCGGCCCCTCAACAATCGTGCCGTTCGGGAAGGGGTGGATATTCTGAAACGCCTTTCGAACTTCATCTTCAATATTCAGGCTGTCGAATCTTACGCTGTCCGCCTCCATCTTATCGAAAGAATCCAAATCCCCAAGGCTAAACGAAACAAGCATACCCCTTGAGTTGACGCGAACGGCGACATATGCCCTTGTTTCAATGCCGTTCAGTTTCCTGCAAAAAAAGTACTGGTAAAGATCCAATGCCGCGCCGCTCTCGTCTCCAAGAGGCACAACGCTCACCGTGGGCTCACCGCATTCTTCAAGGTTCACGAAGTTTGCGGCGCATTCCCTTGCAACCTCTTCGGCGCGTTCCCGCGCATTTCTCAACTCCGATGCCGCACTTTCTTTTTTATAGAAAGACTCTGTTTGGAAATTGATTCCAACAAGTTTCCCGTTTTCGGAATTAATCCCGAATTCATAACAGTTATCCCCCGTATAGTAATGCGTGATATACGAATTTCCCATTCTATACTCCGAGCCTCTGTATGTCCCTGTGTAAGTTTCTCCGCCATAGGTCACGGAAGCTTTTGCCGGCGCATCGGATGCTTTAAAGCTTGACCCGCCCCATTGCGACATCAGCTCGCCCTCATAAACGGCTGTATCCGCGCTGTCCTTGCTTTGCAGTCCACCGTTTGCGGAGCTGAAAAGATAACATTTCGGCTGCGTTTTTTCCAAGTCTTGCGGTTGATTCACCGCTTGTTTTTCACTGCCTCCGGTGCAGGCAAAGGTGTTCAACACCAAAAGTGCAGCCAAAAGAATCATTGCGATTTTTTTCATATTCTTTCCTTCCTTTCTTACCAGTTCAGTGTTAATGTGCCGTCTCCGCCGGTAACGGCAAGTTGACTTATATTAAGCAGCATATCCGAGAAATCAATGCTCCTTGCTGCATGATACACATTTTTCCCGGATTGCATTGTTGTTTGTGCAAACCTATCGACAAATTTATTGCGATCTGATACATCGGAATATCGAAATTTATAAAAACGCGTCTTGTTCCATAGGCGTCATCACAACCTGTACGGAGGTAGTCGTTCATGTAATAGCTTGCGCTCGGGTATTTCTTTGAAATATACGTATCTTCGGAAAAGACGACGCGTTCATACAAGCCATCCGTCCGGAGATATGTTTCTGTGTTCGTGCCTCGCAACTCGCAAAGCTCCCGAACTATACCCGGCTCTGCAGGTTTCTCACCTGAAACACTCATCGGAATAAGCAACAACCGGAAGAACGTTATCAATATCAAAAGATAAGATAAAGTTCTTTTTAACTTTCGCACAAGTTACCTCCTTTAATGCTGCATATTAAAATTTAAGTACACTGCATAGAGCCGAACTTTTGTTCTTTTGCATACTGTGTATCTTGTGCTGATATTATACATGATTTCAATATCGCTGTCAACGGTATTCCCAATGTTTTTTCAAAAAAACACGCATTTTTGAACGAATTTCTTTCAAACATATTCAATTCACGAATTCGTCACTTTTCCGACACACAACAACAAAAGGCTCAATATCAACCCTCGGAAGAAAGAATCCGCCGTTGATATTGAGCCTTGCCTGTTTCCGGAACGTTGATTACGTCTCGGTGGTTAAGTTTTATTTCTTTTTGGAAGTTTCGGAACGAATATCGTCAAGCAGCTCCCTCTGCCCTCTTCCGGTCAGAATGCCGCTTTCAAGGGGTTTATCGGTGAAGGTATATCGAATGCCGTTTTCACTCCCGTGAACAGGGAACCAACCCAGCTTTGTGAGCGCAGAAAGCTTTGCAATGCGGGAAGCACGGGTATTCATTCTGCGTTCAACACGCTTGGTGTAAGAGATCCGAAGCAAACTTTCGGCGATGATGCCGATAAAAACAAACATCAGGAAAAACAGGAAGGGGATCGCTGCGCCGAACCGTGCAAGAGCTGCGCGAGCAGGTTCGATTATCGTCAGCACAAGCCCCGCTGCCGCGAACACAACGCCGACAATTATCGGTACAAAATATGACTGCATGAGCAGACTGCGGCATTTGCGGCAGGCAGGAAGCTGCACGGGTATGAGCATGGCTGTGCTGCGCTTGTATTTTTTATTGCTTTTTTCATCCAAGTAATCAACCGTCGGATGATCGTGCCCCATGCTGAGCTGCGCAAAAAACTCGGGCTTTCCCTTTTCACTGCCCTTGCAAAGCATACATTCGGGTTCATCAAGGAAACTTTCAATGCCGTCCTCCGGCAGAGCAGCGGCAATATAGCCTATATCCTCAATAAGAGCCTCCTGCTGCTCCGAATCAAGCTTTGAAGCGAAGCAGTCCGCACAGTTTTTCATGTTCAGCGCGGCGCAGTAGGGTGTGCCGTGAAGCTTGCACTCGGTTTTTGTATATGATTCAGCCATTTTTAAGCTTCCTTTCGAATAAACTTTTCCGAGTACATTCTACCGCTTTTTTCCCCGCACGTCAAGCCCGCTCGGAGCGATTTAAAAGGAGTTTTCAACTGTTTGGTCTGCTGATATGCGAACGCAATGTGCTTCGAATAATTCCGGGCATTGCTTACGAATTTCGAAATCGCTCGGGCATTGCACGCGGCAAATGCAAACACGGCAGCCCTTGGCGGCAGTTTTCTGCCGTTTGTCGGGTGCCGTGTTTTTAACTGTAAAACTGTTCCGAATTAAGCTGCTGCACGAGTGGTCGGCTGCGGTGCTTATTCGGCATTGCCCGCTGCCGCCGTGCTATCGGACTCGGGCTTTACCTCAACTTCTACATTGCGATAACGTTTCATGCCGACGCCTGCGGGTATGAGCTTGCCGATGATGACATTCTCCTTCAGGCCGACCAACGGGTCAACCTTGCCCTTGATTGCAGCTTCGGTAAGCACGCGGGTCGTCTCCTGGAAGCTTGCGGCGGAGAGGAATGAGTCGGTTGCAAGCGATGCTTTGGTGATGCCGAGCAGCTTACGCTTTGCGGTTGCGGGAACGCCGCCCACCGCAACAACGCTGTCGTTCGTCTGTTCGAACTTGAAGATATCGATAAGCTCGCCGGGCAGCAGATCCGTGTCGCCCGAATCTTCGACCTGAACCTTGCGGAGCATCTGGCGAATGATAACTTCGATGTGCTTATCGGAAATTTCAACGCCCTGGCTGCGGTAAACAGCCTGAACTTCGCGGAGCATATAAGCCTGAACGCCCTTGACGCCCTTGATTTTGAGGATATCATGCGGGTTGATTGAACCTTCGGTCAAAGTGTCGCCCGCTTCAACGAAATCGCCGGTTTCAACCTTGCGCTTTGAGCCGAACGGAATGAGATACTTCTCGATTTCGCCGTCCTCGCCGGAAATAATTGCTTCGGTCTTTTTGCCGTCCGTCTTGATTTCCACCGAGCCGGAGAGTTCCGTGATAACCGCAAGACCCTTGGGCTTGCGTGCTTCGAAAATTTCCTCAACACGGGGAAGACCCTGAGTGATATCGTCGGCGGTTGCAACGCCGCCGGTGTGGAATGTACGCATGGTGAGCTGCGTACCGGGTTCGCCGATCGCCTGTGCTGCAATGATGCCGACGGCTTCGCCGATGGTAACGGGCTGTCCCGTTGCGCAGTTGCGGCCGTAGCACTTTGCGCAGACGCCGTGTTCGCTGCGGCAGGTGAAGACCGTGCGGCACTTGACGCCGGTGATGCCTGCTTTAACGATGCGGTCACGAATATCGAACGTTATCATTTCGTTTTTGCCGACGATGAGCTCGTTCGTTTCGGGATCGCGAACCTCCGCTGCGGTGAACCTGCCGAGAATACGGTCGCCGAGAGGTTCAAGGGGACGGTCGCCGTCGCCGATGGTTTCAAGAATCATGCCGTCAATCGCCATGCCGCGTTCCGCAAAGCAGTCCTCTTCACGAACGATGACGTTATGGGAAACGTCAACAAGACGTCTTGTGAGGTAACCGGAGTCCGCGGTACGGAGTGCGGTATCGGCAAGACCTTTGCGCGCACCGTGGGAACTGATGAAGAACTCAAGAACGGAGAGGCCTTCACGGAAGTTTGCACGAATCGGAACCTCGATGATCTGTCCGCGCGGGTCCGCCATGAGGCCGCGCATACCGGCAAGCTGACGAATCTGGTTGGTTGAACCGCGCGCACCGGAGTTTGCCATCATGAAGATGGGGTTTATCGGGCTGAGCCTCTTCATCAATGCGTCGGTAACAAGGCTTTCCGTTTCCTTCCAAACTTCGATGACCTTTTTGCGGCGGTTTTCTGCCGAAAGCAGACCCATGCGGTAAAGGTTGTCAATCTGTCCGCACTGTTCATCGGCGGCTTCGAGGAAATTGTGCTTTTCCTCCGGAACGGTGATATCGCAGAAGCCGACAGTGACACCGCCGCGGGTGGAGTATTTGTAGCCGAGAGCCTTTATGCTGTCCGCAACTTCGCTTGTGACCGTGGGGCCGTGTTTGCGGAAACAGTGGTCGATAATGTTGCCGAGATCCTTCTTTACAACAAGTTTATCAACCTCAAGCTTGAACATATCGTCCGGAGTCTCGCGCTTTACATAACCGAGATCCTGCGGTATTGCGTGGTTGAAGATGACCCTGCCGATTGAGGTGGATACGATCCTGCGGTAAATCTTGCCCTCAAACTCGCGTTCAAGGCGAATCTTTGCAAGCGCATGGAGCGAAAGCTCGCCCGTTTGATACGCCATGATCGCCTCGTTTTCGCTTGAGAACGCCTTTCCCTCGCCGTTGAACATGCGGATAAGGCGGGAATCACCAAGATATTCGCGGAGGGCTTCCTCGTCAACCGTGGGAACCTCGCGGATTGCCCTTGCAACAAGATCCTCGATTATTGTCTTGCTGCGCAGCGCATATACCCTGTGAATGACCTCATCGGTGACGTATTCATCAACAAAACTGTTGTCCTTTATGATAGCCTTGAGCGTTGTGCGGATTTCGGAATCGTACAGCTCATCGCAGCGCATCGTGAGGTAGTAGCAGCCCATAACCATATCCTGTGAGGGGCTGACCACGGGCTTGCCGTCCTGCGGCTTGAGGATGTTGTTTGCCGCAAGCATAAGGAAGCGGGCTTCGGCCTGCGCTTCGACCGAAAGGGGCACATGAACCGCCATCTGGTCGCCGTCAAAGTCCGCATTGTATGCGGTGCAGACAAGGGGATGAAGCTTTATCGCCCTGCCTTCAACCAGAACGGGTTCAAATGCCTGAATGCCGAGCCTGTGCAGCGTGGGTGCACGGTTGAGAAGAACGGGATGATCCTTGATAACATCTTCGAGCACATCCCAAACCTCGGGCTTCACGCGCTCAACCATGCGCTTTGCGGACTTGATATTGTGGGCATAGCCAAGCTCATTGAGCTTTTTCATGACAAAGGGCTTGAACAGCTCCAATGCCATCTCTTTGGGAAGACCGCACTGGTACATCTTGAGTTCGGGCCCCACGACGATAACGGAACGGCCGGAATAGTCAACACGTTTGCCGAGCAGGTTCTGGCGGAAACGTCCCTGTTTGCCGCGCAGCATATCGGAAAGGGACTTCAGCGGGCGGTTGCCGGGACCCGTTACCGGGCGCCCGCGCCTGCCGTTGTCGATAAGTGCATCCACAGCTTCCTGAAGCATGCGCTTTTCGTTGCGAACAATGATGTCCGGTGCGCGCAGCTCAAGCAGCCTTTTAAGGCGGTTGTTGCGGTTGATGACCCTTCGGTAAAGGTCGTTAAGGTCGCTTGTCGCAAACCTTCCGCCGTCCAGCTGAACCATGGGGCGGATTTCCGGCGGAATAACCGGAACAACATCCATTATGATCCATTCGGGCTTGTTTCCGCTCTTTATGAAAGCTTCGATGACTTCAAGGCGTTTAATCGCATTCACGCGCTTCTGTCCGCCGGAATTTGCGATTTCTTCACGAAGCTCTTTTTCGGTTTTTTCAAGATCGAGCTGCTGCAAAAGCTCCTTTATGGCCTCTGCACCCATGCCCGCTTTGAAGCTCTTTGCGCCGTAATCACGCTGCGCCTGACGGTATTCAACATCAGTGAGCAGCTGCTTGTATTCAAGCGGGGTGTCACCGGGATCGGTAACGACGAATGCGACGAAGTAAAGTACCTTTTCCAGATTGCGGGGGGACATGTCCAGCAGCATTTTCATGCGGCACGGTATGCCTTTGAAGTACCAGATATGGGATACGGGAGCCGCAAGTTCGATATGGCCCATGCGCTCTCTGCGCACCTTTGCTCTCGTAACTTCAACACCGCACTTTTCGCAGACAACGCCCTTGTAGCGCACCCGCTTATATCGTCCGCAGTGGCATTCCCAGTCCTTCGTCGGTCCGAAAATACGTTCGCAGAAGAGGCCGTCCGCCTCGGGTTTAAGGCTCCTGTAGTTTATGGTTTCGGGTTTTTTAACTTCACCGTGGGACCATTCTCTGATCTTTTCGGGGGATGCAAGACCGATTCGGATTGCATCGAAATTTGTCAGTTCAAACAAGTTCTTATCTCCCTTCCGACTTTACTTTATTCCTCGTAGTTACCGTCGGCGTCCTCGAAGGTGAAGCCGTCGAATTCATCATGCTCGTCTTCCTCATAGCTGTCGTCGTCATCCTCCTCACCGTCGTCGTCGCCGAAGTTAAAGTCATCGACATCATCGTCTCTGAGCATGCCGCCGGGTGCATCTTCATAACCGGCAATATTGACGCCCAACTCTCTTACATCGTCATCGTCCGTAAGCTCTCCGATAACGATTTCTTCATTATTTTCGGACAGAACCTTGATATCAAGACCAAGGGACTGCAATTCTTTGATAAGAACCTTAAAGCTCTCGGGAACGCCGGGCTCGGGAACGTTTTCGCCGTTGACAATGGCTTCGTAGGTTTTTACGCGGCCCACGACGTCATCACTCTTGACGGTCAGGATTTCCTGAAGGGTGTTTGCCGCACCGTATGCTTCAAGTGCCCAGACTTCCATTTCGCCGAAACGCTGTCCGCCGAACTGTGCCTTGCCGCCGAGAGGCTGCTGAGTGACCAGTGAGTACGGACCCGTGCTTCTTGCATGGATCTTGTCGTCAACAAGGTGGTGCAGCTTAAGGTAGTACATATATCCGACGGAAACACGGTTCTCAAAGGGTTCACCGCTGCGGCCGTCGTAAAGCACGGTCTTTCCGTCCTCGTGTTTGTATGCCTCGCGGAATTTTTCGCCGACAACGGGGTCGGAGTCCGCAAGTTCAATCAGCTTCAGCACATCGCCCGCAGTCATTTTCATAAGATCCTGCATGGGCTTGTTGGACTTGTTTGACATTGCAAGCAGCATTTTGATATCGTCCTCGCCCGCACCGTCAAGAACGGGAGTTGCGACCTTCATGTTAAGTCCCTTTGCGGCCTTGCCGAGATGCAGCTCGAGGATCTGGCCGATGTTCATACGCGACGGAACGCCCATCGGGTTCAGAACTATCTGAAGCGGAGTGCCGTCGGGCAGGAAGGGCATATCCTCTTCGGGAAGGATTCTTGAAATAACACCCTTGTTGCCGTGGCGGCCCGCCATCTTGTCGCCGACGGAGATTTTGCGCTTCTGTGCAATATAAACACGGACAAGTTCATGAACGCCGGGGGAGAGTTCGTCCTTGTTTTCGCGGCTGAAAATGCGAACGTCAACAACAACGCCGCCCTCGCCGTGCGGAACACGCAGGGAGGTGTCGCGAACCTCGCGCGCCTTTTCGCCGAAAATTGCCCTGAGCAGGCGTTCCTCGGCGGTGAGCTCCGTCTCGCCCTTGGGCGTGACTTTGCCGACAAGGATGTCGCCGGAATGAACCTCCGCACCGATTCGGATGATGCCGCGTTCGTCAAGATCCTTCAGTGCCTCTTCGCCGACGTTGGGGATATCGCGCGTGATCTCTTCCGCACCGAGCTGCTTTGTGTCGCGTGCCTCGGTTTCGTGTTCTTCGATATGGAGTGACGTGTAAACATCGTCGCGAACAAGCTGTTCGCTGATAAGAACTGCGTCCTCGTAGTTGTAGCCCTCCCAAGTCATGAACCCGATGAGAATGTTCTTGCCGAGAGCAATTTCGCCGTCCTTGGTGGATGCGCCGTCTGCAATGACCGCACCTTTTTCAAGATGTTCGCCGACATCGACAACGGGGCGCTGGTTGATGCAGGTGCCCTGGTTGGAGCGTTTGAACTTGATGAGGCGATAGGTATGCAGGCTCCTGTCGGAATCGGATTCAACAACGACTTTATCTGCCGAAACATGGCGAACAACGCCCGCTTCTTCGTTAAGAACAAGAACGCCGCTGTCGTATGCCGCCTTGTATTCCATGCCCGTGCCGACAGCCGGGGATTCGGTCACAAGCAGGGGGACCGCCTGACGCTGCATGTTGGAGCCCATCAGGGCGCGGTTTGCGTCGTCGTTTTCGAGGAAGGGAATCATTGCCGTTGCAACCGAAACGAGCTGCTTTGCGGAAACGTCCATATAGTCGATATCGGTGCTGCGCACCTCGATGATCTGATCCAGCCTGCGTGCAACGACACGCTCCTTTTCGAACCAAACTCTGCCGTCCTCGCCGCGGACGGTGGGTTCGTTGGCCTGGGCAATGATTTTGCCGTTTTCCTCGGTTGCGGTGAGGTAAACGATCTCGTCAAGGATGCAGTGGTTCTCCTTGTCGATTTTGCGGTAGGGAGCTTCGATGAAGCCGTATTTATTTATTCTTGCATAGGTTGCAAGGGAGTTGATAAGACCGATGTTCGGGCCTTCGGGCGTCTCGATAGGGCACATTCTGCCGTAATGAGAATAGTGAACGTCGCGAACTTCGAACGTTGCACGGTCGCGGTTCAAACCGCCGGGGCCGAGAGCGGAAAGCCTGCGCTTATGGGTCAGCTCCGCAAGCGGGTTCGTCTGATCCATGAACTGGGACAGCTGGGACGAACCGAAAAACTCTTTGACGGCCGCCGTTACCGGGCGAATATTGATAAGGTTTATCGGCATTGTGCTTTCAACGTCCTGAATGGACATGCGCTCGCGAACAACGCGCTCAAGCCTTGTGAAGCCGACGCGGATCTGGTTCTGGAGCAGCTCGCCGACGGAACGAATGCGGCGGTTGCCGAGGTGGTCGATATCGTCGCAGAAGCCGATGCCGTAGGGCAGACCCATAAGGTAACTCACGGAGGCGACCATATCTGCGGGCAGGATATGCCTCGGGCTGAGTTCAAGCACATTGTCGTGCAGAAGCTTTTTGAATTCGTCGTCGGAAAGAGCCTCTTTTTGAGCGAGCATATCCATCAGCACGGGGTAGTAAACATGTTCGTTGATGCCGACTTCAAGAGGATCAAAGTCAAGATAGCATGCCGCATCTACAAACTGGTTGCCGACAACGCGGATGCGTTTTTCGTTCACGGCGACATACACGCCGAGAATGCCCGCGTTCTCGATTCGGAACGCAAGCTCACGGTCAATAAGCTGACCTTCTTCCGCAAGGATCTCTCCCGTGCGGGGGTCAACAACGGTTTCGGCGGCGGTTTTGCCTTCAAGGCGCGCACCAATGCCGAGTTTATAGTTGAATTTGTATCTGCCGACGCGGGCAAGATCGTAGCGCTTGTCAAAGAACAGCGCGGTCATAAGGCTGCGCGCACTCTCTTCGGTGGGCGGTTCGCCCGGACGCTGGCGTTTGTATATTTCGATAAGACCCTCAACCGTGTCGTGAGTGGGGTCCTTTTCAAGGGTGTTTTTAAGGCGTTCTTCCTCGCCGAGCAGCTCAAGGATCTGCGCATCGGAGCTGTAACCGAGAGCGCGCAGGAGGGTGGTGACGTGGAGCTTGCGCTGACGGTCGATTTTTGTGTAAAGAATTTCGTTGCTGTCGGTTTCGTATTCAAGCCATGCGCCTCTGTTGGGGATGACCTGAGAATTGAAAAGCCTTCTGCCGACTTTGTCAACGGTTTCGGTATAATATGCGCCGGGCGAGCGAACGAGCTGGCTGACAATGACGCGTTCCGCTCCGTTGATGACGAACGTGCCCTGTTCCGTCATGAGCGGGAAATCGCCCATGAAGACTTCCTGCTGCTTCACGGAACCGGTTTCGGTATTGATAAGCCGCGCGATAACATACAGCGGCGCGCAATAGTTAACATCGCGTTCCTTGCATTCCGCAACGCTGCGCTTGGGTTTTGATTCGTCGATTTTGTAGCCGACAAATTCAAGCACCAACCGCTCCGAAAAGTCCTTAATGGGAGAGATGTCGTCAAGAACTTCGCCCAGACCCTTTTCGATGAATTGACGATATGAATCCTTTTGAACCTCAATAAGGTCGGGCATATCGAGAATTTCGTTGATGCGGGAGAAGCTCATGCGTGTTTTCTTGCCCACGTTTACTTTATGCAACATTGTTTCACCCCTAACCTCTGCGGCTCTCCGCAGAAAACTTGATTGTGTCGTGTCTTACACATTGTTCGCATTTCGGAATGCCGCATTGAGTACGGCCGAAGCCCCGCCTGCGGTATTCGCTGCCTGCGCGTTCCTTGGGCTGCCGTTCCGCGCAAAAAATGCGGGATCCACAGCGTTAAACGATGCTTTCGCACATGACGGCGGCGAAAAATTCGTATTTTACCCATAATAATGCAGTATCACAGTTTAACAGGTTGTTGTCAAGATGTCAACCCCGAAATGCGCGGTTTTTCAAATATATTTATATTTAATCAAGCATATGTTGACGTTGTGCATTCGGTTTGTGTATTAAGTTTTGAAAACACTGCGTTTGTTCGTTCCGACGCGAAAACGGCATAAAAAACGGCTCAATGCCGATGGTTCGTGTTCCGAACCGCCCGCATTGAGCCGCTCCGCATTTACGGAATCACTGCTTCACACATTTTTCCGAAATGTATGCATACAGGGATTTTTCCCCGACGTTCGCCGGCTTGCTTTTTTGCAAAAAGCGGATAAGCAGGGCAGTGAGCATCCACCCGAGCATTGTGCCCGCAAGGTTGCAGATTATATCCGCTGTATCGATATACCTGAACGAAAACCCCTGTATCGCCGCAATTGCCAATTGCAGCAATTCTGTCGCCGTTCCGAAAGCCGCACCCGCAGCCAACGCGTTTTTCCACGTTGTTTTCTTTCTTATCAACGTGATTAAAACTCCGAACGGAACTGTCATTGCAACATTCCGAATATCATCCGCCGTTATCCCGTCTTTGAACGGAACAAGCACTATGCAGTCGGTAATCTTCCACCCTTCTTCCGCAAATATTGCTCTGATTGTCGGGCTGAACCGTATCGGAAAAACGGTTATCGATGCAGCGCACATCAGGTATACGGTAAACGCCGCTCCGAAAACATATTTCCAAATACTTCCCTTCTTAACGGCAAACGCCGTCAGCCATATTGCCGCAGATAATATCAATATTATAATAAAATCAATAAGGTTCATGTCCGTAAAATCAGTATGTCACGGTGATTTCTCCGTCCCCGGCGTGTTTCCGGCAATCCGAAACAGCCGTTTTCCCGAAACGAGCAATGTCCGCGAACAGTTTTTTAAATTTTAATTCAGTTTCCCATTGCAACCCTTGCCGCAAGCAGTGCATCGGGAATGCCTATGCTTCCGTTTCTGTCCGCATCCGCAAGCCTGAGGGGAAGCTCTCCGCCGAGTTCCATTGCGCAACGCATGATGAGCAGTGCGTCCGCCATATTTATCGCTCCGTCCTCATTAACGTCACCCGCAAAGCAGGCAGTTACGCGGATCCCGTCCGAAAGCTGCATTTCCCTTTCGGTTGAAAGAAGCTGACCGTCCGCATACCAGCCGAGGAAGCCGTCGTTTTCGATCAGGTTCCCGTTTTCGTCATATCGGATGCCCTGCGCGATCAGTGCATAGCTTCCGTCCCTGCCGTAAAGTCCCGCGCCGCCGTTTCCGAGCGTGTTCAGCATGACCGGAGCGGAAAAGCTCTTGGGCTGAACGGCAACATTCCCGCTGTGGTATGTGCGAAGGTCGATGATGTTCAGGTTCGGGCAGTTCAGCGCGGAAATGTCAAAGCATTCATTCTGATCGCCGAATTTAAGGCGCTCAAGGTTTGCGCAGCCGTCAAGGTTCACCGCCGTAATATGCGTTTGACCCGGCACCGGGGAGTAAACATTCGCTACCGATGTTCCGGACAAATCGAAAACGCCGCAGAAGCGGGGGCGAAAATCCCAAACCGGGGAAGTGCGCAAAATGCTTCCCATTGCATCGGGGTTAAAGTCAAACCAACGGATGATGCCGTCCTCAATGCCGACACAGGGACTTTCCGAAAAGTAGCTGACAGTGTAGCTTCCGTACACCCCGCCCGCATAATCCGGATGATCGAAGTTATGCCTTCCGTCACCTGCCGACTGGGCAAAAAAAGCCTCCAGCTTTTCCGCATCAACGGAGCTCAGCTCCGTATCCGCCGCCGCAAAGTTCGGGAAAACGCAGGCGAAGAGCATAACTGCACATATCGCCGCAGAGAACAGATGCTTAAGAGTTTTTTTCATGGTTTTCTCCCTTCTGATTTCAAAAACATACCGACTGAACCGAATCTTATGCGTAATGCAATAAAATTTCTTTATTCATGTATATTGTATCATCTTTTCGGGAGGGTGTGCAACAGTTAAATCAAATATATTTTTTGTAATTGTTTTCGAATCGCAGAAGCCGCCTCACCTGAACGGAAAGTGGGGAGGTGAACGCAAAGAGGGGGTGTGGAAGGTGGATGGAAGAGTGTGGAAGGGGCGCCGCTGTTGAGCAGCTGACCGCTCGCGGCATGCTATCAATCCCCGCAATGGGGGGTAATAGACCAAGATTATGTTGGTCGATTCCATTATAACCGCAAGCGGTAGTTGTGTCAAGCGCGGCCGCATTTAACTTGCACAAACCGCACATCACTCAAAGAAAGAACGTGTCTAATTCCTAATTTCTCATTCCTCATTCCTAATTCTGAAAGGATCGCCCGGGGAAAGGGCGGGCGAACCGCCCCTTCCCGTCGGACAGGAGGTTTATAAAGAAAATCCTGTCGGATTTTCCGCTCTGTTAACGCACCGATTCATCCTGTTTTGAAAGGAAGAAATTCGGTGCTTTCCCGAACCGTGTTTACAGTCCGAGAGAGATCCTCATTGTAACGAGAGCATCGTTAAGGGTGATGACGCCGTCCGAACCGTAAACATCGGCAAGAATCATCTGCGCCGGGGTCAGCTCCGCAACACCGATTGCATTGCGTGCAATGAGGAGTGCATCGGCGATTTGGATCTCGCCGTCCATATCAACGTCGCCGAGAGCAGCATACTGCGCGGTGACGGTAATATCATGCTGAACGTTTGCAAAATCAACATCCCAACCGATGAACATCAGCATCGTGGGCTGATGGGGCTGGTTCTCGGGAACGGGTGCAGTGGGAGTTGTTCCTGCGGGAACGGTCACTTCGGTGCTCGTCCATTCACCGTTTACCATATAGTTGAAGGTGACGGTGACGTTTGAGGGCTGAGTGGGATCGTCCCAGGAGGGAACGGTGTAGCCGCCGCAAACCTGTGCCGCATCCTGAATATCGCCGATCGAAACGCTTTCGCCCGTTTCAAGGTTAACTTCGCGCAGGCCGTTTGCATCGTCTTTCCAATAAGCCGCCCAGAACATTATGCCGTTGTCATGGTCATAAACAAGGGACTGGCAGAATCCGACGCCGGGGCAGCCGGTGAAGCCGATTTCGGTAACCTGTGCGGTTTCAAGGTTTACCTCGTACAGAAGGCCGGAGGTTGCGGTGATGCCGTATGCCCTGCCCTCGGTGGTGATTGCGAATGTCCACAGGGGATCGCGATCCACGGTGTCGGGCTGTCCGATAACGGCTGCGGCACCGGTCTGCATGTTGATTTCGTAAAGATCCCAACGGCTCTGCTGAGTGTAGCCGACTGCATAGATCTTGCCGTTCGCATAGTTATATGCCATTGCGGTGATCATTGCGGTGCCGGTCTGTCCGATGATTGTGCGCTGAGTTGAACCGGGCGTGCTTGTGAAGAAATTGTTCTCACTGTCGATGCCGTATACAACGCCGTGCGCATAAGTCATTGCGTAAGTGTCAGCGGGGAATGCACCAAGCTGCTGAACGTGGGCGGAATCATCCGTAAAGAAGGAGATCAGGTTCGTTGTTTGAGTCTGGTAAGCATAAATCTTCGTATGCGGAACGGGCGCAATAACCGTTACGGTGCAGGTGTCGGTATGACCCTGTGCCGTTGTTGCGGTGATGACTGCGGTGCCCTCGTTAACGCCGCGAACAACGCCGTTTGCATCAACGGAAGCAATGTTTGCATCGGAGCTTGTAAGTGTCACGGACTGATCGAAAGCATAGTAGGGAGCGACAGTCCAGCTGAGCTGAGCGGTGAGACCCTTGCGGACGTTCACGGCATCGGGTGCGAACTCAACGCTTTCATCCGGAAGGGGTGCGCCGGCGTAAACATTTTTAACATAGCCGCGATCCTGACCTTCGGTCCACATGGTCTCCTTGTGATAAGTCCAGCTGAAGGTGTATTCACCTGCTGCTTCGACAACATAGTTATAGGGCTCAAAATCGGTGTTTTGTCCGGAGATTGCAGCAACTTCGGTGCCGTTCACGGAGAAGGTTAAGCGTTCGAAATCTTCACGGCAGCTGACAGCCCAGTCA
>ERZ773139.1374-NODE-1374-length-28285-cov-6.012717_pt1 | contig 28285 bp, 29 predicted proteins | sample MGYA00580854_ERZ773139 | MGnify/ENA primary metagenome ERZ773139 (study PRJEB29015, sample SAMEA2737809) | human gut metagenome | biome: human gut; feature: human-associated habitat; material: faeces | place: China | collected 2012 ...
GGACATCACGGAGGCACTGTGGGGCAGCAAGGTCTCGCCCGCCACCATCAGCGAGAGGAACAATGAAAGCTTATACAAGCATTTGCCCTTTGTCGGATGAGTATTCACCCCAGGGCTTAAATAATGGGGATGTAGCATAAAATTGCTCGATATATTGCACAATTTCGGTTATTCTTTTAGGCGGTATATAATTTCCTTGCCAAGACACCGCAATAGTACGTCTAAATTCATCCTCTGCAATCGGTATGTATTTCAAACCATACAATGAATGTAGTCTGCGTGCCATGGACAATGGGTAAATAGAAATATATTCCTTTACCCCTCTGACGAGCATGGAGTGTATTACAAGATTCTCTGCTTCATCTGTATAGTTTGGTTTTATGTTTGCTTTATAAAAGGCTTGGTCGATTGCCATACGGACTGGAAATTTTGTCGGTAGTGTTATAAACGGATAATTCAAGATGTCGTTTATAGTTAGCTCATCAGCCGCAGCGAGAGAATGATTCGGATTGATAGTAGCACATAATTGCTCCACACAAAGCTCTTTGGAGAAAATACCACGTACAGAAAGTGGCGGCGAACACACAGCTAAATCACATTTTCCTGCTTGAAGCGCTTTACTGAGATCAAAGTAATCAAAGAATTGGCGTAGCTTTGCGTGACAGCAGCAGTGTTGATTATAATCTTCGACTATATCTGAAACATGGGTCATGCCACTTCCGACTATAATTAAATTTTCGTTGGTCTTTTTTGAAAGCGCCTGTTGGAGCAGGTGATAGTCATACATAACGGATTCCGCATATGGGAGCAGACGCCGCCCGTCTGCCGAAAGGGAAAGAGAATTGCAACCCCGTTCAAACAACGTGACGTTCCAATCTTTTTCCAACTGCTTTATTGCGACGCTCAATGACGGCTGGGAAATAAAAAGCTCGTTTGCAGCCTTAGTAATATTTCCACACTGCGCAACTTTTATGAAATATGATATTTTCTTTATCATAGAATGTCACCATATAAATACAGATTTGATATAGGTAAAATTACCATAGGTTTTTTCTATACCATAATGTGTATTATATAGTGTTACTCCAAAAAAATCAATGATATAGTAGAAATACACTAAGATTCAGCAAAGTGATAAAGAAATATGATCCGCTTTGCACGAAATCTACAAAAACGAAAGAATAAGAAGAAAGGAAAGAAAAAAATGAAAAAAATGCTGTCCGTAATTCTATGCGTCCTTATGCTTTCAGGAATGTGCGCATGCGGAGGTTCAAACAGCAATCAGGCTTCGCAGACACCGGTTTCTCCCGGAAATTCAACGAGTGAAATCGAAGAAATCACCTTTTCTCTCGGCGACGTTTCTGGTACCGGCACATTTCTGGAACAGAATGCACAGTTCTTTTCACAGAAGGTAAGTGAACTTTCCGACGGTAAGATGAAAGTTGAGATTTTCTCTGATGGTCTGCTTGGTACTGAAGACGCGCTCATGACGAACATCCAGACTGGTGCCTTGGAGATGGCGAACTTCTCGTCTACATTCACAAATCTTGTAAAGAGTGCAGGTATCTTCGACTTCCCATATCTGGTAACAGATCGTGACCAGCTCGCGTTGCTTGAGGAAGCCGGTATCATTGATGTCATCCGCACGGAAGCAGAGAGTCTAAATATAAAGATCGTAGGAATGAACGAGAACGGATTTCGGCAGATTACTACAAATACTCCTGTTGTTGAGCCGAGTGACTTGAAGGGTGTCGTCATCCGCACTCCGTCCAATTCTCTTCGAGTAAAGACATTTGAAGCATTTGGTGCTACGCCCATATCAATTTCATTTTCAGAGCTATACCAGTCGCTCTCACAGCACATCTGTGATGCGCAGGAGAATCCCTTAGCTACCATTGTCTCCTCTCAGTTTTATGACTATCAATCCTGTCTGTGCATCTCAAATCACGTTTACACCCCCGGCTGGATCTGCATGAACTTGGATCTCTATAACTCCCTTTCCGATGCACAGCGTGCTGTAATCGATGAAGCCGGCGCACTTACCTCTGCGCATGTACTTGAAGCCGGCGCAAAAGCCGATGAGGAAAATCTTCAGGTTTGCAAAGACAAAGGTATGCAAGTCACCTACGCCGACGTTGAAGAGTTTCGTAATGTTGTGCTACCGCTTTGGGACAAGTTTGCAGACAGTGTCGGCGGCATAGACTTTGTTAATGCTGCAAAAGCCGCACTTGGATATTAAAAGAACCTTTAGCATATCTCTGTCTCCACCAAGGGAGGTATTAAAATGGAGAAGTTAATCAAATATTTTCGCTCCATCCTAGTTGTATTGCTCTGCGCTATGACAGCCATGGACGTGATTGTTATAGTTGCACAGGTTATATTCCGATTTTTCCTGCATGTATCGCTTGCATGGGCCATGGAATTGGCTGGTGTTTCATTGGTATGGATCACGTTCCTCGGCGCAACTCTTGCGACCATGGACGAGAGTAATATCAACTTTAATGGTTTTATAGACAAATTGAACGGAGTTCCCAAGCTTGTTTTAAAGACCGTTTGCAATTTACTTGTTCTTGCTATGTGCTACATTATGGTTCGCTATGGTTACAAAAGCGTCCTTATCGGGGCAAACTCAAAGATGGTCGCACTTCCCACAACAATGGCTGTATGCTGTTCGGTCATCCCAATAAGCGGCGTATTTATGGCGTTTGCCGTAGTCCTAAATATTGTCAAGGACGTAAAGCTTTGCTTTGGCGGCTTTGATGCAGACACGGTAAGCCCATCTGTTGCATCAATTTATGATGATGTCCCTGAAGAAGTCCTGGCAAAAGCTACTGCCGCACTTAAAGAAGCGGAAAATAACGATGAAGACGGTACGAACAGCAAAGGGGGAGCCAAATGATAGCTATACTGTTAGTTGGCACGCTTATATTATTTGTTGCTTTAGGTGTGCCCATTGCCTTCTCAATAGTTCTCGCCGCTGCTTCCGGCATACTTATAGGCGGGGTCAGCAATCTCGGAGCAATACCAATGCAAATGTATGGAGGGGTCAATAGCTTTACCCTCATGGCTATTCCTATGTTTGCCTTGATGGGAGAAATAATGGGGCAGACTACTCTGGGCACCAAGCTGATAAATATTGCAAATGAGCTTGTTGGCTGGATGAAAGGCGGCCTTGCAATGGCAACGGTAGTTGTTTGCATGATGTTCGGTACAATATCTGGTTCAGCTGTTGCAGCAGCTGCCGCACTTACGGGTATACTTGTTCCCGAAATGGAGAAGCGTAGTTACCCAAAAGAGCTTAGCGTATCGATAATGTCATCATCATCAACGCTTGCCATAATAATTCCTCCTAGCAGCATCCTGATTCTTTACGGAGTCTCAGCAGGAGTATCAATAGCTGACCTATATCTTGCATCCATAATCCCCGGCGTTTTTTGCGGTATATTTTTAATGATAACAGCATTCATCTTTGCTAAGAAAATGGATCTCCCTACTGAGAATAAATTCTCTATAAAGAGACTCATCAAGGCAATTGCAAAGGGCTGGGCAGCACTGCTGATTCCAATTGTCATATTCGGAGGCATATTTGGCGGTGTATTTACACCTACAGAGGCTGCTGCTGTATCGGTCGTTGTTGCGCTGCTGGGTGGCATTAGGGAAATAAAGCCGGAGATGCTGCCGAAGATGCTCATCAGGACTGCCTTGTCGACCGCAATTATTACATTTATGGTTGCCGGATCTGCATCATTGGTAACGATTATGACCTTGAGTAAAGCCCCTCAGACTATTACGGCCTTTATTACGGGAATAACTTCAAACAAATACATTATTCTGTTCTGTCTTGATATTCTCTTGTTTGGGCTTGGAATGATACTTCATGGCAATGCTATTATCATGCTTGTTATCCCCCTGGCGCTTCCTATTATGAAAGCACTTGGAGTAAACCCCATACATTTTGGCATTCTGATGTGCTTAGGGGTTGGTATTGGCCAACAAACACCTCCGGTCGCATCGGTTTTGTTGACGACCTGCTCCATTGCCAAGGTCACAATTCCGGCGGTATGGAAGTATTTGAAGTGGTTTTTGCTCGCATCCGTCGTCTCTTGGATGTTCATCACATATATTCCGTGGATATCAAATTGTATCGTGTCATAAAAAAGGAGTAAACATAAATATTAAGGAGAAATCAGTATGCTTATTGACAAAGAAAAATGTATAAGGTGCGGACAGTGTATTCCATATTGCCCGATGGGGTGCATTTCCAAAACTGACGATGGTGTAGCGATAAACACCGATGAATGTGTTGAGTGCGAAATATGCCGTAATGCAAAAGTTTGCCCCAGAGACGCACTTTATATGCCTAAGTTGGAGTATCCTCGTACACTTCGCAGTCAGTTCTCAAATCCGCTAATTCCTCATCCGGATACCGGAGTACCCGGTAGAGGAACCGAGGAAATGAAGACTAACGACGTAACCGGTCGATTTCCCAGGGGTAAAGCTGGTATTGCGATTGAACTCGGACGCCCCGGTACAGGAACCCGTCTGCGTGACGTTCAGACAATTGCGATGGCGGTAGCACCATATGCAAAGTATGGATTTGAGCCGCATAATCCGGTCACTGTATTAATGCTAGATGGCAGTGGGAAACTGAGAGACGAAGTACTGAACGAAAAGACGCTATCTGCAATAGTGGAGCTTGAAGTTGATCAAACAGATGTTCTTCCTGTGTTCAACGCGCTCCGTGATGCCCAGAAAGATATAAGTACCGTTTTCAGCGTTGATCTTGCCTGCAGACTTGAGCCGGATGAAAGCTGTCCCGCTGCAATTATTGCAGAAGAAGCTGGTTATAAGCTCTCCCTTAATGGAAAAACGAATGTTGGTCTCGGAAAACCCCGCTATAAGGAGGATTGATTATGTCACATACATTACATCGTTACGGCACCGCCGAAAACCTAAAGGGTGATTATGTTGTCTTCGCAATTGCAGCACAAACTGTAAACGCAAAAGGGATTCATCCTGAGTTCGTAGAATTCGAGAAAATTGCGCGTAAGTATAATCCGGTTAACTTTGGGGATATGAGAACGGGAAATGACTATAATGTTGGTCCTGAGATGATTGGGCATCCATATTATGATAACTCTATAGTTCATGCCGTCTATACTGATGAGGAAACAGTAGCTGCTGTTCTTAAAGAACTCACCGAAGCGAATCTAAAGCTCTCTATTGTTGTTTCTGGACTCCTTGAGCAAGTTGCGGAATGCTGCCACAAAGCCGGCATCGGTCCTCATACCGTAGAATATTCAATGGGCATTTGGGGACAGACACAGAGACTGCCGGAAGAAGCGGTACTATCCATCAGCACTATGTGTGGTCATGGCATGATATCATTTAGTCTTATAAAAGAGTTGGCTAATAAGGTTGAGAGAGGAATTATTACCCCAAAACGAGCAGCAGAAAAGCTTGCCGGCCTTTGCCATTGCGGTGTTTTCAATCCTGACAGAGCAGCAAGAATTTTTGAAAAGATGTCTGTATAGGAACAACTATTAGTTACTGAATATTTCACTCCTTAGAGGTATCGACTCACTATGGGTCGATACCTCGTTTATACAATCCCAAGGAATCTCTAAATTTACAGTGTTCCTAATAGGAAGTAATCATAAGCAAGTGAAGAGCGCACAGCACAATTTTCCTGCAAATGCTACCGATTTTGCTGACATTCCCTTATAACTGTGTAGGCTGTCTGTATTGCCGTGTAGACGGCCTGCAACATCAATAGGGAAGATATACCTAAAAATGTAACTTTGATGTTCAGAAGAGCTGTTTTGAAACTCAAAACAGCTCTTCTGCGTAGTGCGATTATTTCATTGCAATTATGGCTATATTTCTTGAATTTCTTACATTATTATAACTTTTTCTACACTTTTTCACCATTCCCTTACCGTCGCGCCTCAGTTGCGCCCGTTGCTCCAGTCGCGCCGGTAGCTCCGGTTTCACCGCGCTCGCCTTGCGGACCCTGCGGGCCGACAGGCCCCTGAACGCCTTGCGGGCCAGCAGGTCCTTGCGGCCCCATCGGCCCGGCAGGGCCGGTGCAGGAGCAGCATCCGCAGCCGTTTCCGCTGCCGCCGCAGACGGAATTGGCGTATATTTTCATGCCGTAATATTCTTTTTCGTCCATAATTTCCTCCCGATAATGGGCTTAGACAGCGTCATACGCCGCCTAAGCCCATTATATGCAGCCAGCGCCGCGTTGGGAATGTTCCGGACTTGTCCCCGCAGCGGGAGGCAGCATACCCTAAAGAAGCACCCTAGCTCAGCTGCGGCACGCCCGACCGCTTCGTGCCGGTCGTGACTCGGGCACAGCACGTATCGGGCAAAAACGTCAAGCATTTAACCAACTGATGGGCAAACTTGCATAAAAAACCAACGGATCTTCATCAAAAATTTAACGGTTTTTATCTAAAAGCCTGATTTTGAGCTTTGGTCTGGCCTTGCGGGAAAACAAATGTTATAATACATTGAACAGAATTCGGGGATACTGTACGTATTTCCATATAAATAAAACAGGAGGAGCCATGAACGTACAATTCACAGAAACCGTGCTGCGCGACGCGAACCAATCCCTCATTGCCACACGACTTCCTTATGAAAAATTTGAGCCAATCCTTGAGACGATGGACAAGGCAGGCTTCTATTCCGCCGAGTGCTGGGGCGGCGCGACATTCGACGTTTGCCTGCGCTACCTCAACGAAGACCCGTGGGAGCGTCTGCGCAAGATCCGTGCGAAGATGCCGAACACAAAGCTCCAGATGCTGCTCCGCGGGCAGAATATTCTCGGCTACAAGCATTATCCGGACGATATAGTCCGCCGCTTCGTGCGCACGTCCGTCCGCAACGGCATAGATATAATCCGCATTTTTGACGCGCTCAACGACATCGATAACCTGCGCGTCGCCATCGAGGCGACGGTTGAAGCGGGGGCGATGGCGTCCGGTACTATTTCATACACCACAAGCCCAGTCCACACGCTCGACAGCTATGTGAAGCTTGCCAAGGAGATGGCGCAGATGGGCGTCGGCTCCATATGCATCAAGGATATGGCCGGTATTCTGACGCCCAAGGCCGCATATGACCTCGTAGCTGCGCTGAAGGACGCGGTCGACCTGCCGGTCGTCATGCACACGCACAGCACTACGGGCATGGCGTTCATGGCCTATCTGAAAGGCATCGAGGCCGGAGCCGACGTTATCGACACGGCCATCTCTCCCTTCTCCGGCGGCACGTCCCAGCCCGCGACCGAGACGCTTTACTGCGCACTCAAGGAACTGGGTTACGGCGTTGACCTCAACGAGAAGCTCCTGTACGAGATCGCCGACTACTTCAAGCCTATCCGCGCCGAGTATATCGCTGACGGCACGCTCAACCCCATCTCGATGGGCACCGACACACAGTGTCTCAACTATCAGATACCGGGCGGCATGCTCTCGAACCTTCTCAGCCAGCTCAAGATGATGAACGCGCTGGACAAGTTCGACGAGGCGCTGCTCGAGACGCCGCGCGTCCGCAAGGACATGGGCTATCCTCCGCTTGTCACCCCGACGAGCCAGCTCATCGGCACGCAGGCCGTGCAGAATGTGCTGGCAGGGGAGCGGTACAAGAACATCGGTGCGGAGATGCGCGCCTACTGCCGCGGCGAATACGGCCGTACGCCCGCGCCGATCGATCCGGAGATCCGCGCGAAGATACTCGGCGGCGAGAAGCCGGTCGAGGGACGCTATGCCGCGACGCTGCCCGCCGACACCTATGAAAAGGCGGAGAAGGCGCTGGGAGACACCGCGCGCTGCGAGGAGGATGTGCTGAGCTACATCGTGTTCCCGCAGGTCGCGGAGGACTTCTTTGCCAAGCGCCGCGAGCGCGAGGAGCGCGTCGTCAGCTATTCCATAACGGAGCTGTAAGGAGGCGCTTTTATGACAGATATGGTAAACATTTCCGTCGCAAATGCCGGAATAACCGCTATCCTTGGATATCTCGTCGTGTTCGTCGGGCTGATTTTGCTGATGCTGGTCGTCATGCTGATGGGCAAGATCATGGTTGCGCAGAATAAAAAGGCCGCCGCAAAGGCCGCGGCCGAGCCTGCTCCTGCCGCGCAGAGCGCACCGGTCAGCGCCAAGCCCGCTCCAGGCACCGCTGGCGAGCTGAAGCTTTATGACACCGACCCGCGCGACGCCGCCATGGTCATGGCGATAGTCGCCGACACCCTCGGCAAACCGCTCAACGAGCTGCGCTTCATATCCATCAAGGAGGTCAAGGAAGATGAAATATAAGGTAACTCTGAATAACCGTGTATATGAGGTCGAGGTGGAAATGGGTCAGGCCATGCTCATAGACGAGTATGACGCCGTCACCCCCGCCGCACCGGCTGCGCCCACTGCTGTTCCCGCAGCGCCTGCCGCACCGGCTGCCGTGCCTGCGGCTGCGCTTGCCTCCGGCGAGGTCGTAAAAAGCCCGATGCCCGGCAACATTCTCAAAATCAACGTCGCACCCGGCCAGAAGGTAGAAGAGGGCGATGTGCTGATAGTACTTGAAGCCATGAAGATGGAAAACGAGATAGTCGCGACCAAGTCCGGCACCGTCGCGCAGGTCGCGGTCAGCAAGGGCGCGGTGGTCGAGACCGGAGCGCCGCTGGTCGTCATCGCGTAAGGGGTCGGCTATGGATATAATAGCTACTCTTGAGAAACTCACCATGGAGTCGGGCTTCGCGGCGTTCTTCACGACCGAGGGCGGATGGAAAAACCTTGTGATGATAATCATCGCCTTCGTGCTGCTGTATCTCGGCATCGTGAAGAAGTTCGAGCCGCTGCTCCTGTGCGGCATCGCGTTCGGCTGCCTGCTGACGAATCTGTCATACTTCGTCGGTCTCGGCGAAAACGCGCTGTATCATCCGGAGCTGTGGGAGGCGTTTCTGGACGAGGCAAGCCCCTATTACCACAGCTACGGCCACATTATGAGCAACGCCGGTCTGCTGGACTTCTTCTATATCGGCGTCAAGGCAGGTATATATCCGTCGCTGATATTCCTCGGCGTCGGCGCAATGACCGATTTCGGCCCGCTGCTTGCAAATCCGAAAAGCCTGCTGCTTGGCGCGGCGGCACAGTTGGGCGTGTTCCTCGCGTTCTTCGGCGCGGTGCTGCTCGGCTTCACGGGGCCTGAGGCGGCCTCCATCGGCATAATCGGCGGTGCGGACGGTCCGACCGCGATATATCTATGCACAAAGCTTGCCCCGCATCTGCTCGGCCCAATTGCCATCGCCGCGTACTCGTACATGGCGCTTATCCCGCTGATACAGCCGCCGCTCATGAAGCTGTGCACGACGGATAAGATGCGCAAGGTCAAGATGGAGCAGGCGCGCGAGGTGTCCAAGACCGAGAAGATAATTTTCCCGATCGTGGTTGCGACCTTCGTTATCCTCCTCCTGCCGTCGACCGCTCCGCTGGTGGGCTGCCTGATGCTTGGCAACCTGTTCCGCGAATGCGGCGTGACCGACCGTCTCAGCGATACCGCGCAGAACGCGCTGATGAATATCATCACCATCTTCCTCGCCACCTCGGTCGGCGCGACGATGGTCGCCCAGAACTTCCTGAGCTGGAACACGATAAAGATAATCGTGCTCGGCCTCTGCGCTTTCAGCCTGTCCACCATCGGCGGACTGCTCGGCGGCGTTGTGATGTACAAGACCTCCGGCGGACGCATCAATCCGCTGATCGGCTCTGCCGGTGTTTCCGCGGTGCCGATGGCGGCGCGCGTTTCGCAGGATGAGGGACGCAAGTATAACAAGACAAACTTCCTCCTCATGCACGCCATGGGGCCGAACGTTGCCGGTGTTATCGGCTCCGCCATCGCGGCGGGCTTCCTGCTGAGCGTATTCGGCGGCTGATATGATAATGATCCCCGACGGTTCATGAACCGTCGGGGATTTTTCACATATGCTATATCGACAACAAGCAACACACCAGCGGCTCAAGCGAGCCGCTGGTGTGTTTAACATAACATAGTTTACATAATATAATGAACCCTTTACTTGTTCATTATCGCCTCGAAGCCGGCCTCGGCCTGCGCAACGACGCTGTTGACCAGATTCACCGCCGTCGTGTGCAGATCCATCTCCAGCACCGACTCGATGACCTGCTCCTGAAGGCTCTGCGGCACATGGTACAGCGTGAAGCAGCAGCCGAGGAAACGCCGCAGCTTGTCATTCATCGTGAAATACACGTCGCAGGGCTTAGCCATGAAGCCGCGCATTATCCCCGCCGACGCGATCTCCAGCTCGTAGAAATCGCGGGATGAGCTGCCGGGATTATACGGGGCAAAGAACTGCTCAAGCTCCTTCGCAGTGTTCTGATATATAAACTCTGAGGTGGTGGGCAGGGAATAGGCGGTCACGTACAGCTCGCGCAGAGGCTCCGACAGCTCGGAGAGATAGAGCTGCAGGGAGGTTTCGGCCGCGTATATCATGACTGGCTCCGCACTGCTGCCGATGATGCTGAATATCTCGTTGAACTGGTTGGAGAACATATGCTTCACGAGCAGCAGAAGCAGCGCTTCCTTCGTCTCGAACGCGGCGAAGAACGACGAGGCGGACATACCCGCTGCCTTTGCGATGGACGCGGTAGTCGTTTTCTCGTATCCGTCGGCGAGAAAGTGCGTTATAGCTGCCAGCAGCATTTTGTCGCGCCTGGCAAGGCCCTTTGCCTGCAGTCCCTTTGGCATCGTTATCCTCCTTATCGAGAGTAATGACCATGATAGCAGACATTATAACAGAGAATCTTTACCAGTGCAAGCTTGCAAAACCGAAAATAATTACCAGCTCTTTTTGTGACTTATGCCAGTTTACGTTTTGTATACAGTACGACAGCCGCCGCGGCGCTGCCAGTGGAAACGAGCAGAACGAGCCAGACGATGGATGCGTCGCCGGTGCGGGGCTTCGCGGCAGGGGAGAGCTTTTCAATGCTCACGGGAGCCTTTTTATAGCCGCACACACTGCACTCCTCGTGCTTCTCGCCCTCCTTGGTGGTAGTGGCCGCGCGGTCGATCTTCCATACGAACTTGTGCGCCTCGACATCCTTCTTGTCATGGCAGACGGAGCACTCCTGATAGTGGCTGTCCTTGTCGTGGCTGTCCTTGTAGTCATGCTCAACTGTGACGCTCTCGGTCTTGGTCTCGCCGCAAACGGTGCAGGTGTACTTCACCGAACCTGGGGTGACACAGGTGCCGGTATCGGTGACAACGCCCTCGTCCCATTTGTGTGCTTCAACGTTCTTCTTGTCATGGCAGACGGAGCATTCCTGATAGTGATTATCCTTGTCGTGAGCATCCTTGTAGTCGTGATCGCCCTCGAGATCGTTGCAGTCTTTCGCGCCGCATACGGTGCATGTGTATTCAATGATACCGGAGACAAGGCAGGTCGGTTCCTGAGTGACAACGCCGTCATCCCATTTGTGAGCTTCAACGTTCTTCTTATCATGGCAGACGGAGCATTCCTGATAGTGGCTGTCGTTGTCGTGGGCGTCCTTGTAGTCATGGTCGCCGGTGACGCTTTCGGTCTTGGTCTCGCCGCAGACGGTGCAGGTGAATTTTTTGATGCCGGAAACCATGCAGGTAGGCTCCTGAGTGACAACGCCCTCGTTCCACTTGTGGGCTTCAACGTTCTTCTTGTCGCCGCAGACGCTGCACTCCTGATAATGATTGACGGCGTCATGCGCGTCCCTGTAATCGTGATTGCCCGTGATGCTTTCGGCCTTTGTCTCACCGCAGGCGGTGCAGGTGTACTTCATCGAACCTGGGGCGAGGCAGGTGCCGGGGTCAGTCACGACACCGTTGTCCCATGTGTGCGGGAGCACCCTGCTGAGGATGGAATCGCACTTGGTGCAATATGCCCAGTGGCCGCGCTCGTCGTGCTTGAACTGCGCACGGATGTGTTCCGTTTTGGGGACAGTGCCTCCGCATACGGAGCAGGTGGTGCTGAGGCAGGTGGGATTGGTGTTGCCGCTGTGGTCGCAGGTCTGCACATAGCCGCAGTCGGAGCAGGTGCGGCTGCCGGACTGGTATTCCGAATAGTTGTGCTCCTTATTCAAGGACAGTCCGCATACGCAGGTTGCCTTGTGATAGCGGGCGGGATCCTGACCGCTTGAGGCTGAGAGCTGAGCGTACTCGATGGTGTAATCGCCGAATTGGGGGCTGAAGCAACGCTGCTCATGATCAAGCGTATGTTCCCAATCGTCATGCGCATGTATAATGTGAAAGTAGTCGCCAGAGCTGGCATTATACGTGCCCTTCGTATATCCGTCCAGATACATATGCAGAGCAGTTTGACCGCACGCCGAGCAGTACACCGAATACGGCATTATATCGCCCGGCTTTACCGCGAACGCGGCTGTGGGCAGCAGACAGACAAGCATTGCCGCCAGAATGAGGATCGCAAGTATTTTCTTTTTCATGTGATTCTCCTTTTTAAATAAGATGTGGTTACAAACGTAATCCCGCTCTTGACTATGGTCAATTATATCAGAGAAGTCGATATAATGCAAGAAAAAATCTAAAAGCTCTGCACAATTAAGATATATAAATTGACTTGCCTGCGGGAATTGGATATAATCAAAATCAGAAAGCGAAGTGATATTTATGTATGATATAATTATTGTCGGCGGAGGCGCGGCGGGGACATCCGCGGCGCTGACTGCGCGCAACCGCGGCAAGACCGTCGCGGTAGTTGCAAATCCGGTCGAGACATCGAGCATGTATAAAGCGGAACGCATGGACAACTTTCCGGGGATGCCGTCCGTGAGCGGGCAGGAGATGGCCGCCGCGTTCAGAACGCAGCTTGAAGAGAGCGGTGCGGAGCTTATCGCGGGGCGCGCGCTGTCGGTGGTGCCGTTGGGCGGCAGCTTCGGCGTCGCGGTAGGCAGCGATTTTTATGAGTGCCGCGCTGTGATACTTGCCCCCGGCATTACCCGGGAAAAGCTGTATCCCGGCGAGGCGGAGTATCTCGGCAGAGGCGTGAGCTACTGCGCGACCTGTGACGGTATGCTCTATCGCGGGAAGACCGTCGCCCTTATCGGCGGCAGCGAGGAGGCGAAGCGCGACGCGGAATTCCTGCGCGGCATCGGCTGCAATGTGCTGGAGTTTGCGGACGCGGCGCGCTATGAGATTATCGGCACGCAGCGTGCGGAGGCGGTCGTTTCCGGCGGGGAGACATATCCGGTGGACGGAGTGTTCATAATAAAGGATACGGTGTCGATTGCAAATCTTATGCCCGGACTTGAGCGCAGCGGCGCGGCGATTTCCGTCGGGCGCGGCATGGAGACAAGCATCCCCGGCGTGTTCGCGGCGGGAGACTGCACGGGCAAGCCGTATCAGGCGGCAAAGGCGGTAGGCGAGGGGAATATTGCGGCCCTCAGTGCCTGCGAGTATATCGACAAATTATAATTTACTTTATATTACAATTAAGAAAGGAAAAAATACTATGGCTATTGAGCATCTTAATGAAAATAACTTTGAAGCGGCGCTTGCCGAGGGAAAATGCCTTGTGGACTTCTGGGCGACTTGGTGCGGCCCCTGCCGTATGCAGGCTCCGATACTTGAAAAGCTGGACGCGGAGCTGGGCGGCAGCGTGAAAATATTCAAGGTTGACGTGGACGAGAACCCCGCGCTCGCGCAGAAGCTCGGCATTGCCAGCATTCCCACCCTGCTTGCAACCGAGAACGGCAAGGTCAAGGATATGCGCGTCGGGCTTCAGACCGTGGATCAGCTCAAGCAGATGCTTGCCTGAGATAAAGTTGCCCGCTGCGGCTTGACAAAGTTTTTCAAATACGCTATATTTATCAGAGTTAACTGCTTTGATTGGCAGGAGTACACGCTTTGCGGATCGTCAGAGAGAGCGCGGCAGGTGAGAGCGCTCGTGAGGCGGCGTGGAAGGTCGGCCATGAGCATCCGGCGCGATATGTAGTGTCGGGCGGGTTCTCCCGTTACAGAGGCATGAGAGCCGCAGATATGCGGAATTCAGGTGGTACCGCGGTATTTTATCGCCCTGAGGTCATTGACCTCGGGGCGTTTTTTTGTTTGGGGTGAAGAGGTGAAGATATGCAATTTATAGCCGAGTATACGGTGGATGAGATGGACTTTCTCAGCTTTGTGCGTATAAACCGCTATATACGCGGCAAGGTACCGCGCAGGCTCATAACGATCGTGACGGCGGCGGCCTCAGTGCTGCTCGCGGCGCTGTGCGTACTGGTGACGCTGCGCGGCGTGTGGACGGCAAAGAACGCCATAATCGTTGCGATAGGCGTGATGCTGATAGGCTGGGAGCTTCGGCGCGACAGGTATTATGCCAACGAGAACCGCCGCAAGATGACGGGCTATGTCGAGAAAATGCAGCTCAGCGCGGACGAGCGCGGGATAGACATCAGCTCCGACGGCAACGTCGAGCATGTGGACTACAAGCGCATCGAGGCGATATATCACTGCCGCGAGAGCCTGTTCGTGTATGTGGCCGACGACAGGGCGTACATCATCCCCGACGGCGCGTTCACTGAGGGCACCGCGGCGGACTTTGCCGCATACGCCGCGAAGAAGTGCGGCAAGAGCGTAGATAATGTGAGTATTTGAGAATTTTCAGAGAGGATCGAAAAAATGAAAGAACTTCCGAAAGTGTATGAACCGAAATCGGTCGAGAAGAAGATCTACGACATGTGGATGCAGGGCGGTTATTTCAAGGGCAAAATAGACCCCGATAAGAAGCCCTTCTCCATCGTCATGCCGCCCCCCAACGTCACCGGCCAGCTCCACATGGGGCACGCGCTGGACTCCACGCTTCAGGACATTATGACCCGCTATAAGCGTATGCAGGGCTACGCGGCGCTGTGGCTGCCAGGCGTCGACCACGCGGGCATCGCAACGCAGATAAAGGTCGAGGAAGTGCTCCGCAAGGAGGAGGGCAAGACCCGCTATGACCTCGGCCGCGAAAAGTTCCTTGAGCGCGTCTGGGAGTGGAAGGAGAAGTACGGCGACCGTATCGTCGAGCAGCAGAAGAGCATGGGCGTCTCCTGCGACTGGGACCGCAGCCGCTTCACCATGGACGAGACCTGTGCCAAGGCTGTCCGCGAGACCTTCTGCGACCTGTACGAGAAGGGTCTAATCTACAAAGGCCGCCGCATGATAAACTGGTGCCCGCACTGCCGCACTGCGCTCTCCGACGCGGAGGTCGAATATAAGGATATCCCCGGCAGCTTCTGGCACATCAGATATCCCATTGAAGGCTCCGACGAGGAGTTCATCATCGCCACCACCCGCCCCGAGACCATGCTTGGCGACAGCGGCGTTGCCGTCAACCCCGCAGATGAGAAGTATCAGCACCTCGTCGGCAAGAACGCAATACTCCCGCTTGTCGGCCGCAAGCTCCCCATTGTCGCCGACGATTACGTTGAGCTTGGCTTCGGCACCGGCGCCGTCAAGATGACCCCCTGCCACGACCCCAACGACTATGAGGTCGGCCTGCGCCATAACCTTGAGCAGATACAGTGCATCGACGAGGACGGCAGGATCATAAACGGCGGCAAGTACGACGGCATGGATCGCTACGAGGCGCGCAAGGCCATCGTCGCCGATCTGGAGGAGCAGGGCTACCTCGTCAAGGTCGAGCCGTACAGCCACAACGTCGGCTGCTGCTACCGCTGCGGCAAGGTCGTCGAGCCGATGCTGTCCCCGCAGTGGTTCGTGAAGATGGAGCCACTGGCAAAGAAGGCGATAGACGTCGTCAAGGACGGCAGAATAAAGTTTGTCCCCGAACGCTTCACCAAGACCTATCTCAACTGGATGGAAAACGTCCATGACTGGTGCATCTCCCGCCAGCTCTGGTGGGGGCATCAGATACCCGCGTGGTACTGCGCCGACTGCGGACACATCACCGTCTCCCGCGAGGATGCGACCGAGTGCGAGTGCTGCCACAGCAAGCACATCACACGCGACGAGGACGTTCTGGACACCTGGTTCAGCTCCGCGCTCTGGCCGTTCTCAACCATGGGCTGGCCGGAAAAGACCGACGAGCTCAACTACTGGTACCCGACCTCCGTCATGATAACCGGCTACGACATCATCTTCTTCTGGGTCGCGAGAATGATATTCTCCGGCATGGAGCAGATGGACAAGGAGCCGTTCAAGACCGTGTTCATCCACGGCCTCGTGCGCGACAGTCAGGGACGCAAGATGTCCAAGTCCCTCGGCAACGGCATCGACCCGCTGGAGATGGTCGAGAAGTACGGCGCGGATGCGCTGCGCTATAACCTCATCACCGGCAACTCCCCCGGCAACGATATGCGCTTCTACGTAGAGAAGTGCGAAGCGATGCGCAACTTCTGCAACAAGCTCTGGAACGCATCCCGCTTCGTGATGATGAACCTCACGATAGACAAAAACGAGCTGCCCGAAAAGCTCGAGATTGAGGACAAGTGGATCCTCTCCAAGCTCAACGACCTTGTCAAAGAGGTCTGCGAGAATATGGACAGCTACGAGCTGGGCGTCGCCGCGGGCAAGATATACGACTTCATCTGGGACAGCTACTGCGACTGGTACATTGAACTGACCAAGCCCCGCCTCAACGGCGAGGATGAGCAGGGCAAGCTCGGCGCGCAGAAGGTGCTGCTCTATGTCCTGACCGAGATACTCAAGCTCGTCCACCCGTTCATGCCGTTCATCTCCGAGGAGATTTGGCAGGCGCTGCCGCACGAGGGCGAGGCTCTGATGGTCGAGCGCTATCCCGAGTTTACCGAGGCGCTGAGCTTCCCCGAGGACGAGCAGAACTTCGAGATGGTCATGGCGGCCATCAAGGCCGTCCGTGCCCGCCGCAGCGAGATGAACGTGCCGCCGTCCAGAAAGGCGCATCTCATCATCGCAACGGATAAGAAGGCCGCGTTTGAGGCCGGACGCAGCTACATCTGCAAGCTGGCCTACGCAAGCGAAGTCACTGTCGCCGGTGAGGCTCCCGAAGGCAGCGAGGGCATGGTCTCGGTCATTACCGATAACGCCCGTATGTTCATGCCGATGGCAGAGCTGGTCGATCTTGAGAAGGAGAAGGCGCGCATCGAAAAGGAGCTTGTCAACGCCGAAAAGATGCTTGCCGGTCAGAACGCGAAGCTCGCAAACGAGAACTTCGTTTCCCGCGCGCCGGAGCAGGTCGTCAATGCCGAGCGCGAGAAGAAGGCAAAGCTCGAAGCGCTGATAGAAAACCTCAAGCTCAGCCTCGAGAATCTGGGCAAATAATATCAATCAAAGCTGCTGCGGCCGGTGAAAGCCGGCCGCAGTGCTAAAAGGAACTTATATGATAAACAAAGCTCTTGAATATCTCCAGCGTGAGTATCTGCACAATCTTGACATGATAGAAGGTCTGCGCCGCGACCTGTACGACGTTTTATATGCCGCCGAGGACGGCGTGCTTATCTGTGACCGCGAGGGCGGGCGTACCCATATGCTCTCATGCCGGGACGCGGAGGCGGCACTGCGCATAGCGAAGCTGACCCAGCCCGGCTGCGGCCTGTTCGTGGCGCATCAGGCGGATACCGTGGAGCCGCTGAGGGAGCTGCTTGGCTTTGACGAAGCGTCCGAGTGCTGGCAGGCGGCATATCTTGGTGATACTCCGCTGTCTGTCGGAGATTTTGAGATAAAAAAGCTCGATATGAGCTATGCCCCGGTCGCTGCGGAGATATACAGCAGCCCCGATTACCTTGAATATATGCAGCGGCAGATAAGAGAGGGCGTGCTGCTCGGCGCTTTTGTGGACGGCGAGCTTGCGGGCTTTACCGGCAGACATGTTCAGGGCGCACTCGGTATGCTTGAGGTTTTGCCCGAGTACCGGCGGCGCGGCATCGCGGCGGCGCTGGAAAGCGCGGCGATAAACCGTGAGCTTAATGAGGGGCATGTGCCGTACGGACAGATCGTCATCGGCAACAACGCCTCCCGCGCCGTTCAGGAAAAGCTCGGCATGAGCTTTGCGGATAAAAACGTCTGGTGGCTTGAAAACGATTGATAGCAAAAATCAGGCTTTCCCGAGTCTCGCGCCGCAGTTCGACAGCATATGCGCGGGAAAAATAATAAAATGACATCGCAGAGTAAATTCTGCGGTGTCTTTTTTATTATACACAAGAACGGAGAATCAACATGATGAACATAAGCACGGCCTTTGCCGCCGGACGGCTGACAATTTACCTCGCCGGAGAGCTTGACCACCACGAGGCGCGCGGCGCGATACGCAGCATCGACGAGCTGCTGGATGAATACCTCCCGCGCGACTGCGTGCTGGACATGTCCGGCCTGAGCTTCATGGACTCGTCCGGCATCGCGCTGATAATCAGAATGAGCAGACGCATGAAAAATCTTGGCGGACGGGCGTGGATAGAGAATCCCGCCAAGCAGCCGCTTCGTGTAATAGACGCTTCCGGTATCGACAGGCTCGTGCCGGTGGCAACAGTGAAATAAGGAGGAGCCATGAACGCGATGAATTACATAAAGCTCGAGTTCCCGAGCAAGAGCTGCAACGAGGCTTTCGCCCGCACAGCAGCTGCCGCCTTTGCCGCGCAGCTCGACCCGACAATGGACGAGCTTGGCGACATCAAGACCGCCGTCTCCGAGGCCGTGACCAATTCGATAGTCCACGCCTACCCCGACGCCATAGGCAAGGTCTCCATGCGCATGAGGATACTCGACGGCAACGTCCTTGAGATATCCATACGCGACTGGGGGCGCGGCATAGAGAACCTTGAGCAGGCGATGAAGCCGCTGTTCACAACGGGCGGAGAGGAGCGCAGCGGCATGGGCTTTACTATCATGGACAGCTTCATGGACAAGCTCCGCGTCCGTTCAAGCCCCGGAAAGGGGACAACCGTGACGATGCAGCGCGCCGTCCGCCCGAGAATAGGCCGCCGATGAGCGAGGATATCTACTCGCTCCTGCGCATGGCTCAGGGCGGGGACAAGGAAGCGGCGGGGCGGCTCATCGAAGAAAACTCCGGCCTGATATGGAGCATCGCGCGGCGCTTTTTCGGGCGCGGCGTGGATCCGGACGACCTGTATCAGCTTGGCTGCGTCGGCTTCCTGAAGGCCATAGACGGTTTTGACGAGAGCTACGGCACGCGCTTCTCGACCTATGCCGTGCCGAAGATATCCGGCGAGATACGGCGCTTTCTGCGCGACGACGGAATGGTCAAGGTCAGCAGAGGAGTGAAGGAGCAGGCGCAGCAGATACGCGCCGCGCGCATGGCGCTGGAGCAGCGCATAGGCCGTGAGCCGACGATATCGGAGCTTGCCCGCGAGACGGGGATGAGCGCGGAGGACATCGCCTTCGCCGAGACGGCGACCGGCCCCGCCGAGAGCCTCCAGCGTGAAACGGGGGAGGACGGTTTTACGCTGGAACTGGTGCTGGGCGATTATGGCGCGGAGGAAAAGCTCGTGGAGCATGTCGCACTGCGCGCCGCGATAGAGAAGCTGCCCGAGCGCGAACGGCAGGTCGTCGCGCTGAGGTATTATCACGGCATGACACAGCAGAACTGCGCCAAGGTGCTGCACGTCTCGCAGGTGCAGATATCGCGGCTTGAGCGGCGCGCAGTCGACGAACTGCGCAAAATGCTGTCGTAGCCCGTGCGGCCTTTTGTTAAATCGGCATATTGAAAAAAATAAAAGCTTTAATTATAATCTCCACATAACTCCGTGGAGATGTTTTTATGCAAAAAAATATAATAAAAAACAGCTTTAAGTATTCGCTTGAGCGCAGCGTGCCGATACTTATCGGCTTCTTTCCGGTCGGCACGATGTACGGTCTGATGATGTCGGCGGCAGGGTATAATTTCCTGTGGTCGGCGGCGGCAAGCCTGTTTGTCTACGCAGGCTCGCTGCAGATGCTGATGATATCGTTCTTCCGGAGCGACATGTCCATCCTCACCATCGCCGTCACGGCGCTCCTCCTCAACAGCCGCCATATGTTCTATGGCCTGTCGTTTATCGAAAAGTTCCGCAGCTACGGCGCATGGAAGTGGTTTCTGATATACGGCATGCCCGACGAGAGCTATTCGCTGCTGTGCTCCTATGTCCCGCGTGAGGGCGTTGAGGAAAAGTGGGTGCACATATTTTCAACCGGACTTATCTGGATATACTGGATAGCCTTTTCCGTGCTGGGCGGACTTGTCGGCCAGCTCATCACCTTTGATACGACCGGCATCGATTTTGCGCTCACCGCGCTTTTCATCGTCATTCTGCTTGACCAGATAAAATCCACCGGCATGAAGCTGCCCGCGCTCATCGGCGGCGTGTCGTCGGTGCTGTGCATAATTATTCTAGGCAGAGACAATTTCCTGCTGCCGTCGCTCGCGGTGACGGTGCTCGTGCTGCTGATCCTGAGAAATAAGCTGGAGGGAGGCGCTGAAAATGAACATTGACGTCGGACGCTCAATTTTGATAATAGCCGTCTGCGCGGCATGCACCTTTGCCGAGCGCCTGTTCCCGTTCGTGATATTCCGCGGGCGCGAGGTGCCGGAGGTCGTGCGCTATCTGGGGAAGATCCTGCCCACCGCGATAATCGCCACACTGACCGTATATTGCCTGCGCGGCGCGAGCTTCGGCAGCCTCGGCGGCTTTGCCCCGTCGCTCATCGCCGTTGCTGTGACAGTGGCGCTGCACATCTGGAAGCGCAACACGCTTATAAGTGTCGTTGGCGGCACGGCCTGCTATATGCTGCTGGTGCAGCTGATTTTTGCGTAATTAAGCTTGTCGGAAAACGGAATTTGTGATAAAATAAAATTTATGGTTACTGATTTTGAAAAGAGATACATCGAGGCACGGCGGGCGCTTGTAAGCTCCGACTATGCCAAACTCAACGACAAGCAGCGCGAAGCGGTACTGGCCACGGAGGGGCCGCTGCTGATACTGGCCGGAGCCGGAAGCGGCAAGACCACAGTGTTAATCAACCGCATCGCAAATCTTCTGAAATATGGCCGTGCGTCCGACAGCGAGGATGTCCCCGCCGGCGCGGCGGAGGAAGATATCAAAAAGATGCAGGATGGCGGCGAGGAGGGGCGGCGCATCGCGGCGCTCGACCCTGTAGAGCCGTGGCGCATCCTTGCCATCACCTTTACCAACAAGGCGGCGGGCGAGCTGAAAGCCCGTCTTGAAAATATGCTCGGCCCCGAAGCGAACGACATCTGGGCCTGCACCTTCCACTCCGCCTGCGTCCGCATACTGCGGCGCGACGCGGAGAAGCTCGGCTTCCCGTCCAATTTCAGCATTTACGACACCTCGGACAGCACGAGCCTTATAAAGCACATCATCAAGGACTTCAACCTTGACGACAAGACCTACGCGCCCAAGGTCGTCCTCGGCGCGATAAGCCGCGCCAAGGATCAGCAGATCGGCGCGCAGGAGTATCTGCGTCAGGCCAAGGCGAGCGGGGATCTCTTCCGCAGCAAGACGGGCGAGATATACGCGGAGTACATGCGCCGCATGTTTGCCGCCGGAGCCATGGACTTTGACGATCTGATATTCTTCACCGTTCAGCTCCTTCAGGAACACGAGGACGCGCGTACATACTGGCAGCGCCGTTTCAGATACGTCCTCATCGACGAGTATCAGGATACGAACCGCCTGCAGTACCTGCTCTCTTCGCTTCTTGCGGGCGGTTTCGGCAATATCTGCGTCGTCGGCGACGATGACCAGAGCATCTATAAATTCCGCGGCGCGACGATAGAGAATATTCTCTCGTTCGAGAGCCAGTATAAGAAGTGCCGCACTATCCGCCTTGAGCAGAATTACCGCAGCACAGGCCACATTCTCGACGCCGCGAACGCCGTTATCCGCAACAATCAGGGGCGCAAGGGCAAGGAGCTGTGGACGAATAAGGACGATGGCAACAAGATAAAGCTTTACGTCGCCGACAATGAGCATGAGGAGGCGCAGTACGTCGCCTCGCAGATAATGGCCGACTACTGCCGCGGCGAGAACTGGCGCGACCACGCGGTGCTCTACCGCATGAACGCGCAGTCGAACCAGCTTGAATACGCTTTCAAGCGCGCCGGTGTGCCGTACCGCATCATCGGCGGCACACGCTTCTTTGACCGTGCTGAGGTCAAGGACGTGCTGGCATATATGAACGTCATCGCCGTTCCGGAGGATGAGCTGCGCCTGAACCGCATCATCAACTCCCCGCCTCGCGGCATCGGCGAGCGCAGCATGGAGATAGCCCGCGAGATAGCCGCCCGCGAGGGTACGGCGACCTTTGCGGTGCTTGAGCACGCGGACAAATATCCGGAGCTGAGCCGCCCCGCCCTGCGTATGCGGCAGTTTGCGTCGATGATAAACGGCCTGCGCGACTTCGCGTCCAAAAATTCACCCGACGCGCTGCTCGATGAGCTGCTTGACAAGACCGGGTATCTGCGCGCGCTCGAAGAGAAGCACACCATCGAGGATACAGCCCGCGCCGAGAACGTGCGCGAGATAAAGACCAGCATCATAAGCTACATGAAGGAGTCCGGGGACCAGACGCTTGCAGGCTTCCTCGCCGACGTCGCGCTTTACACCGACCTCGACAATTACGATAAGGACGCCGACAGCGTTGTCATGATGACAATGCACAGCGCCAAGGGGCTTGAGTTCCCGACCGTGTTCATCGTCGGTATGGAAGAGGGCATCTTCCCCGGCATGAAGGCCATCGGCGAGCCGGAGGAGATGGAGGAAGAGCGCAGACTCTGCTATGTTGCGATAACCCGCGCCATGCGCCAGCTGCATATCGTCTGCGCGCGGCAGAGGATGCTCTTCGGCCGGACGACTGCGAACAAGGTGTCCCGTTTCGTCGATGAGATACCCGAGGAGCATATCGAGAAGCGCAACGCCCAGCGACCGAGCCATAATGCCGAGCGCCGTCCGGAGATGCAGTTCGCCTCGAAGAGCCGCTATGCGTCGGCGCGGCAGTACAGCATGAACGCCCCCGCGCACAGACCCGCCCCACCCTCCGCGCCGTCCGCGCAGGCAAAGCCCGCGCCGGACTATTCCGCGGGCGACCGCATCGTCCATCAGGCCTTCGGCGCAGGTACGCTCACGAAGATGACGCCGATGGGCGGCGATTTCCTGATAGAGATAAGCTTTGATTCCGGCAGCACGAAGAAGCTCATGCTCCGCGCCGCCGCTCCGCATATGAAAAAAGCCTGAGCCAAGCCATTGAAGTTTTCCCAGCGCATGCCGCTGGGAAAGCGCATTTTATTTTGAACAACGACCGATATGAAAGACAGAAAGAACTTTTTGGGGCATCTCGCCCTGTGGGGGACGGCGTTCATCTGGGGCACGTCCTTCGTCATCCTGAAAGAAGCGCTCGACTCCATCGGCACCATGTGGGTGCTGGCGCTGCGCTTTATAATCGCGGCGGCTCTGCTGCTGCTCGCCGCCGGTAAGCGGCTGAAAACGCTTGGCAGGGACGGCCTGCGCGGCGGCGTGTTGCTCGGCGTGTGCCTCGCCGCGGCGTATATATTCCAGACCTACGGCCTGAAATACACCACCCCCGGCAAGAACGCGTTCCTGACCGCGACTTACTGCGTGCTCGTCCCGTTCATGGTCTGGGCGTTTTTCAAGCGCCGCCCGAACGCCGCAAATATCATTGCCGCATTCATGTGCGTGTTCGGCATTGGTCTTGTCTCGCTGAGCGGGACTTCGCCCTTTAACATCGGCGACGCGCTGACGCTCGTCTGCGGCATCTTCTACGCTTTGCAGATAATCCTGACCGAGCGCTTCATCGGCGACTGCGACGCGCTGTCGCTCACCGGCGTGGAGTTCGGCACGGCGGCGGTCATATGCCTTGCCGGAGCGCTGATATTCGAGTCCGCGCCCGTCGGCCTCAGCCTTGAGCTATGGGGCAGCATCGCCTATATGGGCGTGATGTGCACGGCGCTGTGCTTCTTCCTCCAGACATGGGGCATGCGTTACACCCCGTCGTCCACGGCGGCGGTTATAATGACATTTGAATCCGTGTTTGCGATAATAATCTCGGTGATATTCTATGACGAGCCGGTCACTGTGCGGCTGATATGCGGCTTCACGCTTATCATCGCCTCGGTCATCATCTCGGAGAGAGCACCGCTGAGACTCAAGAAAATCTCATAATTTCCTGAAAAGGGGGGCATTTTATTGGGATATAAGTCCGATATAGAGATAGCCCAGAGCTGCGTGATGCAGCCTGTAACGGAGATAGCCCGCACTGTGGGTATAGACGAAAAATATATCGAGCAGTATGGACGCTACAAGGCTAAGATCGACCTTGCGCTGCTGAAGGATCTGGCGGACAGACCGGACGGCAGGCTCATTCTTGTCACTGCCATCACACCGACCCCGGCGGGCGAGGGCAAGACAACGACCGCGATCGGCCTTGCCGACGCACTGCGCCGCATCGGCAAAAATGCGGCGGCCTCGCTGCGCGAGCCGAGCCTTGGCCCGGTATTCGGAATCAAGGGGGGCGCCGCCGGCGGCGGATACGCGCAGGTTGTCCCGATGGAGGACATAAACCTCCACTTCACCGGAGATTTCCACGCCATAGGCGCGGCGAACAACCTGCTTGCCGCGATGATGGATAACCATATACATCAGGGCAACGCCCTCGGCATCGACCCGCGGCAGATAACGTGGAAACGCGCCGTGGACATGAACGACCGGCAGCTGCGCAATATCGTGAGCGGCCTCGGCGGCAGGACTGACGGCGTTCCGCGCGAGGACGGCTTTGACATCACGGTTGCAAGCGAGGTGATGGCGGTGCTGTGCCTTGCCACAAGCATTCCCGACCTCAAGGCGCGCCTTGGCCGCATGATAGTCGGATACACCTATGACGGCCGCCCCGTGACCGCGCATGACCTCAAGGCCGAGGGCGCGATGGCGGCGCTCCTCAAAGACGCGCTCAAGCCGAACCTTGCCCAGACCATGGAGGGCACGCCCGCGTTCATCCACTGCGGCCCCTTTGCCAACATCGCCCACGGATGCAGCAGCGTGCTTGCCACGCGCATGTCGCTGAAGCTCGCGGACTACACCGTCACCGAGGCGGGTTTTGCTGCCGACCTCGGAGCCGAGAAATTCTTCGATATAAAATGCCGCCTTGCTGGGCTGCGCCCGTCCGCGGTGGTGATCGTTGCGTCGGTCAGAGCGCTGAAATATCACGGCGGCGTGAGCAAAAATGAGCTTGACGCGGAAAATCTTCCCGCGCTTGAGCGCGGCCTGCCGAATCTCCTACGCCATGTCAGCAATATCAAGGACGTTTTCGGCCTGCCGTGCGTCGTAGTGATAAACGCGTTTCCGGGCGATACGGAAGCGGAGCTTCGCATGATCGAGACGTGCTGCCGTGAGCTTGAGGTGAACGTCGTGCTCAGCGAGGTCTGGGCGAAGGGCAGCGCAGGAGGCACCGCGCTTGCCGGAGAGGTCGTCCGTCTCTGCGAGCAGCCGAACGATTTCCGACCTGCCTATGAGCTTGATATGAGCATCGGGCAGAAGCTCGAAGCCATATGCCGACGCGTGTATCACGCGGACGGCGTGCGCCTGAGCGCTAACGCTGGAAAGCAGGCGGAGCGGCTCGAAGCGCTCGGCTTTGGCGGCCTGCCGATATGCATGGCCAAAACGCAGTACAGCTTTTCCGATGATCCCGCGCTTCTAGGCGCGCCGGATGGCTTCACGGTCAATGTCAGGGAGCTGAAGGTCAACGCCGGAGCGGGCTTCGTCGTCGCCCTGACTGGGAACATCATGACCATGCCCGGCCTGCCGAAGGTGCCGGCGGCGGAGAAGATAGACGTCGACGAAAACGGCGTCATATCCGGACTGTTTTAAAAATTTGAATAAAAATCACCGGATGTGATCAGCGTCCGGCGATTTTTTATATCCGCGGAATAGCCACAAGTGGAATAAAATTGCAGAAATAGCGGCCGGTTGAGCGGACAGAAGTCGAAAATGGGCGAAATTTGCGGCCAAGTGGGGGATTCAGACCGGAAAAAGCGTTAAAAATACGCCTCTGGGGCATCATGGTACTTGACGAAAGGGGCAATAAGTTGTATTATTATAAAGCATAATAATGCCTATTTCTATTCTACATAGAATGGAGGAACACAAATGAGTTTAATACCTGAGGTAAAATGCCGCCGCTGCGGGGAGACCTTCTCCTCACTGCGCAGCCGCTGCCCCAACTGCGGAACCCGCAGGGTCAGCCAGAGCACGCGTACGCCCGGCGCAACCCCCGGCACAGTTAAGGGAACCGCTTCCTATGACCGCGCTGCCGCCAATACCAGATGGCAGATGATCTTCGGCCTGATACTTGTTGTTGCGGTCATTCTCGCGGTGATAGTCATGGTGAGCACCAGCCTAAACGGAAACGGCGCTTCCGGCACGAAAGCAACGCCGACCCCCGCCCAGAATTCCGACACTCTGCCCACCGCCGAGACTCCCCCGACGCCTACGCCCAGCCCCACCCCGAATATAGAAAAAGTCGTGCTGCACTCGCTGTGGTCTACCAATGCTTGGGAAAACAATGAGTTCACGATGGAGTCCACCTCCGAGGACGTTGTCGTTCTTGCGGATGTGTACCCGCTGGATATTCAGAATCCTGAGATCACATGGAGCGTTGAGGATGACAGCATCATCAGCGTAACGGTCGATCCCGAGAAGCCGAAGCAGTGCACCGTAAGCTATGTCGGCCCTGGCCATGGCAAGCTTATCTGCCAGGCGTTTGGCTATAAGACCGAGCTGACGATCTACTGCCGTTAAGCACAGCTCAAAAGCGATCAACAGACTCTCCGATTTCGGGGAGTCTGTTTTTCGATATTTTCAATTTTGAAGCGGCAAAAAAATTAAAAAAGGTATTGACATTTTCCGCTTCCTGAGGTAATATAAACAAGCTGTTAGAGAGCTGGACGATTGGCGCAGCTGGTAGCGCATCCGCTTGACGTGCGGGAGGTCACAAGTTCGAGTCTTGTATCGTCCACCATACTTGAGAAATCCGAACTTGATTCCGATAGGGAATGGGTTCGGATTTCTTGTTTTTATCAAGGACATTGAAGTTTAGTTTCGGGATAGAATAACATCAAATTCAGGAGGATATACCCATGGAAAAGCTCATAAGCTGCGCGTTCAATATGGATACCGCCTGTGTGGAGCTTCGCTTCACGGACGGGAGCATTTGCTCCATCGACTGCACCGCCGTGGAGAACGAGGTGGCGGACAACCGCTTCCAGCGGGCGGAGCTGGACTATCTCATCTACAACGACCCGCTGGCCTATGCAGACCTCGTTCTGAATGGCGACGTTGAGGCGTATCTGAACGCTGTCACAGAATACCAGACCTACGAAAAATGAATATGAAAAGGGAGTGCGCCCGGCGCACTCCCTCACTTTTTCATGCCGTATGTCTGTCGTGTTCTCTTGCGTCTTCAGCGTCTTTCTTTTCATTCCACGCCGCCAGTTCCGCCTGCCCTTCGTCACTTTCGTAGTACGCCTGGATCATGGGCAGCAGGCAGCGGGCGATGCGTTCAATGGCGTAATCGGGAATCTCCATGCCACTGTTTTTCTGACCGCTGAATGTTGACATCGATTCGTTTCTTCTCCTTTCCGAGCATGATCGCTCTCTTTTGAAATGAAAAGCAGACACGCTGTCAAGCAAGGCTTGCGGTGTCTGCATGGTGTCGTGTGTCTGAAATTATGGATTCATTATAGCAGCAATTTAGTTAAACGTCAACAGCTAAGGGAACGCGGTCAAGAGCCGATAAAAACCGAATACAGCCGACAGGGACGTTTCCAACAAGGAATGCTTCATCGGAGCGGTTTCTGTTTGAAAATCCGTATTTTCTCCAAGTCAAGAGGCAGAGAAAATGAGCGAAAAACAGCACGCTCGCGGGAACAGAGCCGGAGAGATAGCAAAACAGGCTGCGCCCGTCAATGGTCGAGATGAACGCTTCGCGCCATTGACAGCCGCCGCCCGTTTTGCTTTTCGGCAGACAAGGCGGGCAAGCACAGACTGTGCTTGCCCGCCTGCATGGATTCTGAGATTTCGCTTACGGCTTGATGAGAATGGCGCTCACATCCGCCATGCTTTCGCCGAGCGTGAACGTGACGGCCTTGCCGTTGTGGGTGAGCCGGTAGGCTTCGCCGCCCTCGCCCTTGTCCAGCAAATCGGAGAGCAGGAACGCTGACGTTGCGCCCTTGGTGACAAAGACGATCTTCTCCACGCCCTGCGCCTTGAGAGTGCGG
>ERZ773139.1379-NODE-1379-length-28200-cov-14.833327_pt1 | contig 28200 bp, 28 predicted proteins | sample MGYA00580854_ERZ773139 | MGnify/ENA primary metagenome ERZ773139 (study PRJEB29015, sample SAMEA2737809) | human gut metagenome | biome: human gut; feature: human-associated habitat; material: faeces | place: China | collected 2012 ...
AAACGCTGAAGGCATCTAAGCGTGAAGCCCCCCTCAAGATGAGATATCCCATAACATAAGTTAGTAAGACCCCTTGAAGACGACGAGGTAGATAGGCAGAAGGTGGAAGTGTGGTGACATATGGAGCTGATCTGTACTAATAGGTCGAGGGCTTAACCAAGAGAAAAGGTTAAGACGGTTTGGATAGAACAAAGAGAGTTATTCTTAAGAGTAATCGGATGAAAGAATTTTAATGTGCAGTTTTGAAAGAGCAATATGAAATATAATGTATTCAGGCAGGTCGCAGGACCTGCTTTTTTTGTGCGTTTTCATACTAAATGTGGGTTTGAAAAGAGTAATAATGGGTGCTACAATTAGCATAACTTTGAATTAAGTTATTACATATGAGGGGAGAGAATGAATGTATCAGTGTCCTAATTGTGGCGGACGGTTATTTTTTGATATATCGTCACAGTCGATGTTATGTGAGCATTGTAATACACATTATAATCCATATAAGCTTGGAGAAGGAAATTCGGCTGAAGAAAGTAAGGAGTATGATGTTACAGTATTCAAGTGCCCGCAGTGTGGCGGTGAAATTATGAGTACAGATAATACGATTGCTGATTTCTGCAGCTTCTGTGGAGCATCTACAGTTCTGGAAAGCAGAATTTCCAAAGAACTCCGTCCGGGATATATTATTCCGTTCAGCAAAACCAAGCAGGATTGTAAGAATCAATATAAGAAGATGATGAAGCGTGCATGGTTTGCACCTAAGGAATTAAAAGATGAAAAATATATTGATGGTTTCAGGGGAATCTATATGCCATACTGGGCTTATCATGTATCACAGAAAGGTCCTGTTGTATTAAGAGGAGAGAAAAGCAAAAGACGGGGAGATTACATTTATACGGACCACTTTAATATTAACGGTGATATGGACTGTCAGTATAAGGGAATATCGTTTGATGCGTCATCTTCATTTGATGATAATATAAGTGAGGCGATTGCACCGTATGATGTTAAGAATATGGTGGGATTTACGCCGGCATTTCTTAGCGGATTTTATGCTGATACGGCAGATGTAGGGTGTGATGTTTATATGAATGATGCAATTGATATGGCTGGTGAAGAGACATATGATTATGTATCCAATAATATCCCGCTCGGAGGGGTATCACTTCATGAAACAGAAAGTACTATTAAATCAAAATGTAATGCGGTAATCGAGTCTGTTGACAGGACATTGTATCCAGTGTGGTTTCTGTCGTATAGGAACAGGGACAGAGTTGCATATGCAACGGTCAATGGTCAGACCGGAAAAGTATCGGCAGATTTACCGGTATCAGTTGGCAGATATTTTGCTGGGTCAGCACTTCTGGCTGTTCCGATATTCATATTACTTAATATGTTCTTCACATTAAGACCGAAGGTAACACTTAATGTTGTAGCTGTAATAGCACTGATTACAATTGTATTGTATGTGTCTGAATTGGGGAAAATTAAGAGACGGGACCAGAAGCTTGATGACAGAGGCTCATGGGAAGAATCAAAACTTTCCAGCCGCAGATATAAAGCCGGAACAGATAATGATAATCTGGCAAAACAGATGGCTGATGGCAGAAATAATGCAAGGATTAACAGAGTAAGTAAGAAAGAAAAAAATAAAATGGCACCATTGTTGAAGGTTGTTGTTATATTTGCAATATGCATGGTTGGAATTCCTAATTTTATGTTTGCTTTTTCTTTATTCAGTGCAGTATTTTCAGTGGGTTCTTCTTTTTTCGTCAGTGCGGCATGCTTTGCTATAGGCGTTATTATTACGCTTAGTAATTGCAGGACATATAAAGAAGTATCAGGAGGAAAAAATGTGCCGGGAAGTGTAGGTGCACTTGTAGCATTGGCTGTTTCAACACTGATTCTGCTTATTAATCCGGTATCTGACCTTTTTTATTATGGTGCAGTTATATTTGTGCTTGCTTCGCTGATGTTTACACTTGTTGAGCTTATTAAGTATTACAATGTGCTTGCAACAAGAAGACTGCCACAGTTTGATAATTACAAGGGAGGTAATGATAATGCGTAGAAAAATAACATTTTTACTGACCTTTCTTGTAGCAGTTCTAAGTATCGCATTGGCAGGAGGCAGAGTATATGCTGATACAGGCTATGAGGTTGAAGATTATGCTAATCAGGATTTCTGCTATGTTAATCAGGATACAGGCTATGAAGCAGTGATTGTTGATGATGCATTTCTTTTATCAGTTTCTGAGAAGAGCATGCTTCTGGAGAAGATGAAATTAATTACCACTTATGGTAATGTTATGTTTAACTCTATAAGCTATAACAGCACTTCGACAGAGAGTTATATTAAGTCTTTGTACAGAGAAAAATATGGCTCTGAGAGCGGAACGATATTTGTTATTGATATGGATAACAGAAATATATGGATACATAGTAATGGTGCTATTAACAGGACAATTAATAAGGCATATGCAGAAACAATTACTGACAATGTGTATACTTATGCATCTGATGCAGACTATTATATATGTGCGATGAAGGTGTATGAGCAGGAATATACGCTGCTTCAGGGAAGAAAGATTGCACAGCCAATGAAATATATAAGTAATGCATTGCTTGCGGTTGTTATTGCAGTTGTCATTAATTATATAATTGTGCGTGTGTACTCCTCAAAGAGGAAGGCATCAACAAAGAGCCTTATGAATGGATTGTTTGAGTACAGGGCATTTAATAATTGTAATGTTGTATTTACACATCAGACAAAAACATATTCTCCACGAGAATCAAGTTCTGGCGGTTCGTCAGGCGGAGGTGGCGGAGGAGGCTCATCCGGCGGAGGTGGAGGAAGTGGCGGCGGCCACAGCTTCTAACACGGTGGTCGTTTAGAAACAGTGTAAATCAAGACAGAGAAACCTTTTTGCGTTTTCTCTGTCTTTTTTTAGTGAAACAGTTTACAATACATTTATATCAAAATGTAGTGAGGAACTTATAATGAACAGAATTCTGATTGTTGAAGATGATAAAGATATAAGCAGGGAGCTTAAGGAACTGCTTGAAAATGCAGGATATGAGGCAGAGGTTCTGTCTAATTTTAAAAATGCATGTGACAGTATTATTGCTGCAGAGCCGGATCTTGTTCTGCTTGATATCAATATTCCGTATATGAATGGGGAAATGCTTTTGCAGCAGTTAAGGAGTAAATCAGATGTGCCGGTTATTATGGTTACAAGCAGGGATTCAGAGGCTGACGAGGTGCTTTCCATGAGTTATGGGGCAGACGATTATATAACAAAGCCGTATAATCCGACAATACTTCTGTTAAGGATTAATGCGGTATTTAAGCGGCTTGGTGCGAAGTCAGATAATACAACAACTTACCGTGGAATGGAAATACTGCCACACAAGGGTGTTATTAAGTATAAGGATGACGAGATAACTCTTACTAAAAATGAAATGACAATATTTATGTATCTGTTATCACACAGGGAGCATATAGTTTCAAGAGATGAGCTTATGACTGAGCTGTGGAACAATGAGGAGTACCTTAATGACAATGCGCTTACTGTGAATATAAGCAGGTTAAGAGGCAGATTTAAAGATATTGGACTTGAAGATGTTATTGAGACAAGAAAGGGACAGGGATATATTCTTGTATGAGGTTAGGAAAATATATTAAAGACAGACTGTATTCAGTGTGCATATTTGTGGCAATGCTTATCATAAGCGTACTTATGATGGCGGCATTCAAGGTGTCTGTCCAGTTGATAATTGCAGAAATATTTATAATGATAATATGCTATATTGCAGTTGTGCTGGCAGATTATTACCACAGAAAGAAGTTCTATGATGAACTGGAGATTAACATAGCTGCACTTGAAGAAAAATATCTTATTACAGAGACACTTGTCAGGCCGGCTTTCTATGAAGGGCAGATTTTCTATGATTCTGTGAGTGACATAGACAGGTCGATGACGGAGAATGTTAAACGATACAGGCTGGGAATGGAGCAGTTCAAAGAGTATGTTGAAATGTGGATTCATGAGATAAAACTACCGATAGCCTCACTTACACTCATGCTTCATAATAACATGGATAAATGTGATAAAGAATTTGCGGACAGGATGAATACGCAGGTTCGCAGGATTAATAACTATATTGAGCAGATTCTTTATTATGTGAGAAGCGAAAATGCAGAAAAAGACTATATAATTAACGATGCCAGACTGTCTAAGATTATAAGTAATGTAGCATTAAAGAATAAGGATGATTTGTTAGAGAATAACATAACATTTGAAGTGAGCAATGCAGACAAGATTGTTCTTACAGACGCAAAGTGGATGGAATTCATGCTTAACCAGATAGTGAATAACAGCATAAAGTACAAGGATAAGACAAAGGCGGAGTCGTATATTAAGATTTCGGCAGCAGAGGATAAGAAATGTATTGTTCTTGAAATACTGGATAATGGAATTGGTATAAATGCGTCTGATTTACCGAGAGTATTTGACAAGTCATTTACAGGTGAGAACGGGCATGAGTACTCCAAAGCGACAGGAATGGGGCTTTATATCGTAAAGAAGCTGTGTGACAAGTTAGGCTCTAAGGTAAGCATTGAGTCAGTTAATGGCGAGTATACACGGGTGAAGATTACATTTTATAAGAATGATTTCTATAAGGAGATAACAGACAGCAATGAAAGTGGCAGTATGTGATGACAACAGAGAGTTCTGTGAGAAGGAACGGACGACTATAAAAGATGTATTTAAGCAGTATTTTCAGGGAGAAGATTGTCAGGTGGATATCTACAATGACGGTCAGACAATTATTAGTAATTATTCAGACAATGCTTATGATATGGTATTTCTTGACCTTGAACTGGGCGATGAGAATGGATTTGATATTGCGGAACAGATAGTATTAATGAATAATGACGCAATTATAATATTTGTTACATCTCATGAGAATCTGGTTTATGAAGCATTCAGATTCAGACCGCTTGGGTATATAGTTAAAGACAGATTTGACCGTGAATTTACAAGAATGATGGTAAAGATAGTTGATAAACTGATAAAGATGAGGCAGGTAATAGAACTGGGTGGAGAGAAATTCTATGTTGACAGGGTTGTTTCAATTGCAACGCAGAAAAGAAAGATATGTGTCAAAAGTCTTAAAGGAGAAATATTATTGGCAGATTCGTATAGTAAGCATGTTGCAGAGCTTGAAAAATATGGATTTGTGCAGTCAAGCAAGGGCGTGCTTATTAATATGAAATATATTAAGTGCATTGATGAAGATAACGATGTATTTGTGATGTATAATAACGAGCGTGTTCCTATAAGCAGGCGCAGGAAGAAAGATGTCATAGAAGAATACAGAAAATTCATGTTTGATAATAACAGGTAGGAAACAGGTATGATGGATATAATCAATATAGTGCTTACATGTGTATTCCTGTGTGTAATGAATACAGGTGTAATATTTATTATGGACAAGATAAGGAAGCTGACGGGAGATAATATAATACATGTGATTAAGATGGTTCTGTTAGTGGGTGCAGGGGCAGCAGTCTATATAATGACATATTATGGAATTAATCCATGGGTGATAATGGAACTAATGATTATCATTGCCATTCTGATTGTACAGTATATAGAACAGATAACAATTAAGGTAATACTGGAAATATCACTGATAAATTGTATCGGAATAGCCATATTATCTGCTAATCAGGCTGATATAATAGCAATATGTATCATATATCTGATTGTGGAATTATATATGTTTGTAGTCTATCTGTCTGCAGTAATTATAAAATACTGGGAATTGGATAATCTGGAAATGATGTTCATACAGATATGTGTAAGTTCAGTGCTGGCGGGATTATTCTTTGGAACAGGCATATATGACACATATAATTATGGGGTAGAGACCGCTGGAATATTAATTGTGACAGTTTTAACATTTGAAATAATCGGACATTGGATGCAGGACTTTTTTAACAGGACAGAGGAGATTAATAAAAGGATAGAATATGCTAACGAACAGTTTGAGGTTGAACGTGTCCAGAAAATGTATGAAGAAAGCAGAAAGTTAAGACACGACCTTAAGCAGTGCCTGACTTCTGCAATTGGTTATATGGATGACAACAATTATGATAAGGCAGAAGATTTCTTAAAGAATATTATGAGTGAGAAAATCAATTCATATGCTTATAGAAAATACTGTGATAATAGAACGCTCAACTATATTCTTAATGATAAGAATGATAAATGTGAAAAGCAGAATATAGCATTTACATGTATGGTACTTGGTCAGGTTGGACTGATTGATGATATAGATATGTGTATTCTTGTCGGAAATATAATTGATAATGCCATTGAGGCAGCAGCAAAATGCAGTGATCCGTATGTCAATGTTGAGATAACAAGCAGAGGTGGAATATTCATGGATGTGGAGAATCCTGTTAAAGAAACATTTCTTAACAGAAAGAATCCGTTCCTGACTACTAAGCTTGATAAGAATAATCATGGAATTGGTACGAAGAGCATAAGGGATATTGTTGCCAAATATAATGGGGAAATCAGGTATGAGGAAAAGGATGGAAAAGTAACATGTCATATATTCCTTTCAACCAAATATGTTAAGAAAGATAAAGAATAATTACCACTTGTGTCAAAAAACGACCGCTTGTGCATATGCTATTGAAAACAAGTGAATAGGGAATTACATTAAGACTGTACATTGATGGATGTACAGTCTTTTTAGTATAAGGAGAAGATATGAAGAAGAAAATAAAGAGTGCAGTAATAAGTATAGTTGTTATAGCAGTATTATTATTGGCAATTCTAATTGGTGTTAAGAATGGTACACTAGATAAGCTGACAAAAGAAATGCCGACACTTGCAACAAATCAGGCAGAGACAGAAAAGGTAACGGTAAATGCGAGAAATAATTCTACAGAAAGTAAACCTTATGATGGAATCGAGGTTGCTGAATATGGAGAAGAGTTTGTAATACGTAGAAAAATAGATGGCCGTAAGTACGACGAAAATGATAGAACTACATATAATATATATCATGTAAAAGTTAATGATTGCAAGATATCGAGACAGTGTGATTTTGATATTAACAGGTTGGATTTTGGATTGGATAATAAGAAAAAAAGTTTGGATGAAAACAATAATTTTATATCAGATTTTTATTATGCAACAGTAGAATTGGAGATAACAAAGGATATTGATGATAATGATGTGATGGATTATATGAATGTTTTTCAGACGACTTGGTCTATATTAAAATTGAATAGCGATGGAACAACACAGTCATTTAAAACTAGTGCATGTGTTGGCTCTGATGCGGAAACTAATCAAATTGGAAAAACAAATTTTAGCTTTGAAAAAGGAGAAACAAGAACATTAACATTATATTATATATTGTCGGATGAAGAAGTCGAAAATGATAAACTTGTTATAAGTTTTAGCCTTAAAAATTCACCATTTATAGGTCCATTAGCAATCGTACATGAACCATAAGCAAATTAAATAAGTTTTTTAAAACAAGATAATTACCACTTGTGCAAAAAAACGACCGCTTGTGCATGGGCTATTGAAATTGATAAATATAAAAGATACATTGAAGCAGACAGGTACTTATGTATCTGATTAAAATCTAAGGAGGATTTCTTTATGGATTTAAAGAAACTAACAGGAAAGCTGACAACAATAGTTGCAGCAGGAGCAATGGTAATGTCAATTGGTGGTGGTGTAGTGTGGGCTAATAATTGCAAAGATGAGTATGCCCATATGTCATTTGATGAATCTGCGGGGGAGTATCTGGATTATACGTCTAGTAGATTGAAAGAAGATACATCATGTGGATATATCAAAGGTATAGAATCATCGAACGGATATTCTTTTAATGCAACACTTGTTGGGGTGGATGAAACGGGATATTGTGAAGATTTTGAATTGATTGATTATGATGTTAATCCAGGAGATGAGATATGGATGTATAACTATGTCAAAGAAAATGGATATAATTATGCTGCAGTAAAGTGTGAGAGTAATACAGGGGATGATTACTCAGTTGGATTTTTATGGAGTCCAGATAGTGTCTAAAGTTTAATTAAATTATTTATTAGAAAGAAGATTGTATATCATAATATATATACAATCTTTTTTCTAAAAGGGAGCAGATATGAAGAAAAAAATAAAGAGTGCAGTAATAAGTATAGCAGTTATAGCAGTATTATTATTGTCAATTCTAATAGGGGTTAAGAATGGTACGCTAGATAAGCTGACAAAAGAAATGCCGACACTTGAAACAAAACAGGAAGAGACAAAGAAGTCAGCAGAAAATGAGTCTCAAAAAAATGAAAGCAGTAACTCTGTGAGAATAAGAAATTCTAGCAGAAGAGATATAGCAAATGTTGGTCAGCAGTTTGAATTAAGAAATAATGACGTAAAATATACATATGATGAGAATAATCGAGAAACTTATAATGTATTTTATATAACTGTTAAGAGCGTCAATATTTCTAGACAATGCGACTTTGATATTAATAGAATTGATTTCGGATTGAGTACAAAAAGAGATAGTATGGATAATAATGATAATTTTATATCGGATTACTATTATATGACGGTTGAATTGGAAGTAACCAAGGATATTAATGACAATGAAATGTTTGCAGATGATTATAATAATTTACAAACATTATGGACTAGTGTTAAGGTTAATAAGGACGGTACATATAATAAAATTAAGGATTATGAAAATGTAGGGTCAAGTTCAGACAATACTCATGGAAATGTACATTTTGAAAAGGGTGAAACTAAAACAATAACATTATACTATCTTATAACAGATGAAGAATTTGAGAATGAAACATTAGCAATAGATTTTCATTATTATGGGTCACCATGCAAAGGAACATTAGCAATCGTACATGAACCAGAAGAAAATTAAATCAGTTAATCTTTTTAGTAAATAATTACCACTTGTGTCAAAAAACGACCGCTTGTGCATATGTTCTTGAAAAGAAGTGAATAGGGAATTACATTAAGACTGTATGTTGATGAAATTCAATGTACAGTCTTTCTAGTATAAGGAGAAGATATGAACAAGAAAATAAAAAGTGCAGTAATAAGTATAGCAGTTATAGCAGTATTATTATTGGCAATTCTAATAGGGGTTAAGAATGGTACGCTAGATAAGTTGACGAAAGAAATGCCGACACTTGCAACAAGTCAGACAGAAACGGAGAAGTCAGCAGAAAACGAGTCTGAAAAAAATGAAAGCAGTAGCAACTCTGCTAGGGTAAGAAATTCTAGAAAAAGAGATATAGTAAATATAGGACAGGAGTTTGAATTAATAGATTGGGATATAAGGTATGGATATGATGAAAATAATAGAGATACATATAATGTTTTCAATGTAACCGTAAAGTCAGTAGATATATCAAGAGAATGTGATTTTGATATAAAAAGGATTGATTATGGTTTGACAAATAAAAAAGACAGCATGGATGATAATAATAATTTCATATCAGACTATTATTATGTAACTGTGAAATTAAATGTTAACAAAGATATTAATGATCATGATGTACCGCCTGATGGAGAAATAAGTATGTTCCAGACAATGTGGTATATAGGAAAGGTAGATAGTAATGGAACATTACAGCGTATCAGTAATAGTGGAGCTGTTGGTTCAGATGTACCAGATAAACATGGAAATGTATATTTTGAAAAAGGAGAAACTAAAACAATAACATTATATTTTTTAATAACTGATGAAGAATTTAAAAATGAAACATTAGCAATAGATTTTCATATTTACGGGTCTCCAGATAGAGGAACTTTAGCAATCATACATGAACCAGAAGCAAATTAAATAAGTTAAGTACTCATGCATTTGATTAAAATTTAAGGAGCATTCTAATAGGGAGAAGATATGAAGAAGAAAATAAAAAGTGCAGTAATAAGTATAGTTGTTATTGCGGTATTGTTATTGGCAATTCTAATAGGTGTTAAGAATGGTACACTAGATAAGCTGACAAAAGAAATGCCGACACTTGCAACAAAACAGGAAGAGACAGAAAAGTCAACAGAAAATGTAAAAAATGATTCTACAGAAAGTAAACCTTATCAAGGAATAGAAGTCGCTGGATATGGGGAAGAGTTTGAAATAAGGAGAGAAATATCTGTAGATCGTAAGTACAATGAAAACGATAGGACTACATATAATGTATACCATGTAAGAGTTAAAGATTGTAGAATATCAAGACAGTGTGATTTTGATATAAATAGGATTGATTATGGTTTGGCAAATAAGAAAGACAGCATGGATGATAATAATAATTTTATATCAGATTATTTCTATGCAGCTATCGAATTGGAATTAACTAAAGATATTAATGATAATGATGTGGATGATTATTATAATGTTTTCCAGACTTCATGGTTTATAGAAAGTTTGAATGACGATGGAACATTTGAACCTATTAAAAATGCAGGAACGGTTGGTTCAGATGCAGAAGCCAATAAAATTGGAAAAACAAATTTTAGTTTTGAAAAAGGAGAAACAAAAAATTTAATATTATATTGTATATTTACAGATGAAGAAGTTGAGAATGACATAATTGCATTGAATTTTCATCTAAGAAATTCACCATTTATAGGACCATTAGCAATCATACATGAACCAGAGACAAATTAGATAGGGCATTTTTATGAAATAGTTACCACTTGTGTCAAAAAACGACCGCTTGTGCATATGCTATTGAAATTAATAAATATAAAAGATACATTGAAGCAGACAGGTATTTATGTATCTAATTAAATTATAGGCTCTGATATAATTATCTGCTAGAAAAGAGGTTGTATATCAGGTAATGGATATACAATCTCTTACTTTGAAAAGGAAATATCATGAAAAAAAGAATAAAAAGTGCAGTAATAAGCATAGTTGTTATAGCAGTATTATTATTGTCAATTCTAATAGGTGTTAAGAATGGAACAATAGATAAGCTGACAAAAGAAATGCCAACACTTGAAACAAAACATGAACAGACAGATATACAAAATGAAAATCAAAACAATACAGGTAATGATTCTGCAAGAGAAGAAAACTTAAGTAAAAGAGATGTGGCGTATATAGGTCAGCAGTTTGAATTGAGGGATGATGATATAAGATATAAATATGATGAAAATAATCGGAAAACATATAATGTATTTTATATATCTGTTAGAACCGTTAATATTTCCAGAGAATGTAATTTTGATGTAAATAGAATAAGATTTGGACTAGACGATAAGAAAGATAGTATTGATGCAGATTATAATTTTATATCAGATTATTACTATGCAATGATAGAGTTAGAGGTTACTAAGGATATTAATGATAATGATATAATATTAGATAATGATAATGAATTCCATACATTATGGCATTCTGTAAAACTGAATGAAGATGGTACATATAATAAAATTGAAAATTATGAAAATGTTGGGACAAGTTCAGACAATACTCATGGAAATGTTCATCTTGAAAAGGGTGAAACTAAAACAATAACATTATACTATCTTATAACAGATGAAGAATTTGAGAATGAAACATTAGCAATAGATTTTTATATTGAGGGGTCACCATGCAAAGGAACATTAGCAATCATACATGAACCAGAGGCAAATTAGATAGAGCGTTTTTATGAAATAGTTACCACTTGTGCAAAAAAACGACCGCTTGTGCATGGGCTATTGAAATTGATAAATATAAAAGATACATTGAAGCAGACAGGTACTTATGTATCTGATTAAAATCTAAGGAGGATTTCTTTATGGATTTAAAGAAACTAACAGGAAAGCTGACAACAATAGTTGCAGCAGGAGCAATGGTAATGTCAATTGGTGGTGGTGTAGTGTGGGCTAATAATTGCAAAGATGAGTATGCCCATATGTCATTTGATGAATCTGCGGGGGAGTATCTGGATTATACCAGAGGAAGAGACAAACAAGATACATCTTGTGGATACATAAAAGGTGTTTATTCATCAAATGATTATTCATTTAATGCAACACTTGTTGGCTCAGATGGTAATGATTCTCATAATTACTATGAAGATTTTGATCTGATTGATTATGATGTATTTCCAGGAGATGAGATATGGATGTATAACTATGTCAAAGAAAATGGATATGATGGAGCAGCAATAAAGTGTGAAAGTAATACAGGGGCTGAATATTCAGTTGGTTTTTTATGGAGTCCAGACAGTGTATAGAATCTGATATAATTATCTGCTAGAAAAGAGATTGTATATCAGATAACGGTATACAATCTCTTACTTGAAAGGGAGAAATATGAAGAAGAAAATAAAAAGTGCAGTAATAAGTATAGCAGTTATAGCAGTATTATTATTGTCAATTCTAATAGGGGTTAAGAATGGTACGCTTGATAAGCTGACAAAAGAAATGCCGACACTTGCAACAAGTCAGGAAGAGACAGAGAAGACTACAGTAAATGTTAAAAATGATTCTACAGAAAGTAAACCATATGAAGGAATAGAAATTGCTGGATATGGAGAAGAGTTCGATGTAAAATTGCATATTTTGACATCTGGTAAATATGATGAAAATGATAGAAGTACTTATAACATATTTCATGTAAGAGTTAATGATTGTAAAGTATCGAGACAGTGTGACTTTGATATAAATAGGATTGATTATGGATTAGAAAATAAGAAGGCTAGCATGGATAGTAATAATAACTTTATATCAGATTATTACTATGCAGCAGTAGAATTAGAAATAACTAAGGATGTTGATGATAACGAAACATCTGGTGTATATGATAATATTTTTCAGACTGTTTGGTATATAGAAAGTTTAAAAGATGATGGAACACATCCGCCTATTAAAAATGCAGGAACGGTTGGCTCTGATGCAGAAGCCAATCAAATGGGAAAAACATATTTCAGTTTTGAAAAAGGTGAAACAAAAAAATTAATATTATATTGTATATTTACAGACGAAGAGGTTGAAAATGACACAATTGCTTTGAGTTTTCATGATAGGACATCACCATATATAGGACCATTAGCAATCATACATGAACCGGGAGGAGAAAATGAATAAATTAATTAAAATAGAAATGGAAAGAGCATTTAAGAATAAGATGCTTATAATATCTGTAGTAATAGGATTAGTTATTGTTGGATTTAATATATGGAACGAGATTATTCCTGCAAGAAAAACATTAGATAAACTGCTTGAGATGGGAAAATACAGCGGTATACAGCTTCCGGGACTATATATGAAGTGGATGGGAGTAAGACCGGGGTCTTATGTATTTCTTTATTACTTTATTATGCCGCTGCTGACAGCATTGCCATATTCTATAAGTATATTGATGGATGTGAAGAAGCATTATGTTAATAATATATTTACAAGAATTGATAAAAAGAAGTATTACAAAGCGAAGCTTTTTGCCCAGTTTATAGTAGGTGGTTTTGTGGCAAGCTTTCCGCTTGTTATATCATTTGTTGTGACAGCTATGATTTTGCCAGCTTTTAAGCCAGAATCGGTCAGCTCACAGTTTAATTTCTCAAAACTGTCAGTTTTTGGAGATTTATTTTTTAAAGCACCGTTTGCAATGGCTGTTATAGTATTTTTATTTGCATTTGTGGGATTTGGACTTATTAACTGTATTGCATACATATTTGCAGACCTTGTAAATAACAGGTTTATGGTCGCACTTACACCATTCATGATGTATTTCTTTTATTATATTGTTTGTTCATCTATTGGAAGAGATGGCCCTATGGAATATCTGACAGCATCCAAACTGCGTTATTCTGAACTGAAATTTATGATAATTGATATGGTGATGTTAATAGTGCTGATAACAGTATCGTATTTTGTACGAAGCAGAAGAAAGGATGCAATCTGATATGAAGAAGAAAATATTAATAATAGCGTTAGTATGTATATTGGCGGGAGTGGCAGCGTTCTATATAGTTAAAGTCAATAAGATGTATCCCCAGGGAAGTGTAACTGAATATGAGATTAATGAACAGGTTGAACTTAGCGGATATTCGGCATCTGTCAGCAGTTATAAGGTTATGTCAATTGAAGATTTTTTGAATGAGTATGGAATTGACAAAAGAAAAGACATAAGTGATGAGCAGGATGATTTATATGTGATGGTTGCTGAATGTACTTTAGATATAACGGGTGAGATGAAAGGATTTCCTTATGCAGATATCAGACTTGCATCGGGAGCTTTTTCACAGGGAGTATCTAATGATTATATAAGAGAAATTAACAAAGATGTCAATTTTTCTAAGTTTGAGCAGGGGACAAGCATTACTGTAGATATACCTTTCCTTATCCACAGCATATCATTTCCTCACAGCATAAATGCTGATAAGCTGAACAAAGAAGAATGGCAGTTGTATTTCTCAGTAACTCCGGGTAAGTATGTGAGATTGGGTAAATAATATGTGGAATGAATTAAGAAGAAGATATGTTAACAGGGAAATGCTGTTCTGGATTGCAGGAGCAGTTATTTCACAGGAAGTTCTGCTTACGGTTTTCTTAAGAACTTTACAGAGAAATGTGTCGGGAACACCATGTGTATTAGATGTATTGACCTGTATGTCACAGAATTATGTATTTCCTCTTATGATGATTATAGCATCTGTCTGCAATCAGAGAATGATGAAATGTGACAGAGATCCAATGATAATTCTGAAATACAGTTCGAGAGCAGGAATATATCTGTGGCAGAGTATCTGTACGATAGTGTATTCGGCAGTGCTGTCGTTAATATATGAACTGGCTGCAATTGCATATGCAGCAACTAAATTTGATGTATTTTTTAACTGGAACAGTTATTCAAGTTACAAATTAATGAATCTGGATGTATTGCCGGCAGGTGAGGTGACAAGCATACAGGTAATGTTTGTTTACTGGATATTAATGGCTTTGATGATTGCGATAACATGTTTTATAGGAATTATATTTGAAATAATATTTTCGTCAGATGTTATATCAGGTGTGGCTGTTATTATATTTGCAGGAGTAGATATATTTATACCGCTTACCTACCATAAGCTGATTATATTCGGGGCTGCATGGTATAGTTCCGGAGAGTGCGCCAGAAAGCTTGGCATAGCTGCTTTAATTATGGCTGTTCTGATTATTGCAGGTCTTATTCTTCAAAGAAAGCGTGAGTATTATGAATATAAAAAAGAAGATGAGTAACAAAAGTATAAGAGGCGTTATATGGCATGATATTGCAAGAGGTTTCTATGCTGACAGATTCAGATATTTAATCGCCGTTCTTATGCTTGCCGGAGTGCTGATAATATTAGGAAATCATGAATTCGGAATGATGGATACGATATTCTTTATTCAGGGCGGTTATGATCCTGTTCTTATTATTAAGGAGGGAAAGATTGTATTTCCTTTTGTGTGGATGCTGATTCAGTTTCTTGTCCCATTCATGATATACAGTTATTGCAATGATGACTGTGAAGGCGTAGGAATTGATTTTCTTATGAAATGCAGAAGCAGAAGGCTGTGGTGGAACAGTAAATGTCTGTGGAACTGCCTGACTGTGCTTTCTGTATATGCAATTCAGTATGCAACAGCATTTGTATATGGATTATGTAATGGAAATCTGAGCATGAAGGTTAATTATGAGCTTTTTGAAAAGATTAGTAATAAGTCTGTTCCGGATAATCCGGCAAATGTGTGGATTATAGTGTATATGCTTGTAATGCCGGTTGTTGTTTCTTTGGTAACAGCGCTGGTTCAGATGACAATCTCCATGTTTACGAATCCGATGATTGGCATGCTCGCAGTTATGGCATGGAATGTTATGTCAGTATTTATAAACAATCCGATTATGATAGGAAATAATTCGATGGTGGTAAGAAGCAGTGTGTATAATACACAGAGAATACAGGTATGGCAGTCAGCTGCGGTATGCATTGTTGTATATATTGTCGTGTATGTGGTCGGAATGATTGGATTTAAGAAAAAAGATATTCTTGTGAGGGAGGATTAAAAAATGTATATTAAAATAACAGATGTTAATAAAACGATTAAGAAAGCACCAATATTAAGGGATATCAATCTGGAATTTACAGGTGGAAAGGTATATGGATTAAGAGGAAAGAACGGTTCAGGAAAGACTATGCTTATGCGTGCTATATGCGGGCTTATTACTCCGGATTCAGGAATAATTGATATTGATGGAAAGATACTTGGAAAAGATATATCTTTTCCGGAAAGTATAGGCGTGTTAATTGAGAATCCTGCATTTATAGGTAATTATACAGGATTTAAGAATCTTAAGGTGCTGGCATCTATTCAGAACAGAATTGGTGATGAACAGATAAGAAAGGCACTTGAAGATATCGGACTTGATCCGGATGACAAGAGGACTTACAGAAAGTATTCTCTGGGAATGAAGCAGAAGTTAGGAATTGCGGCAGCAGTTATGGAAAATCCTGATATTATTATTCTTGATGAACCGATTAATGCACTTGATGAGGTAAGTGTTGAGAAGGTTCATGATATATTAGAAGAACAGAAGAAAAGAGGAGCGGTAATAATTATTGCATGCCATGATAAAGAAGAACTTGACCAGCTATCTGATGAGATTATAGAGATATCAGATGGCAGAATTATCAATAAAACCTGTTAGTAGTATCATTACATAGTACTGGCGTAATGTTACAAAAATGTAATGTTCCGTAATATTGAACAAACGACACCGGATTAGTTAAGTGGTAAAACATAATTAATCTATATGAAAGGAATTAATTATTATGGAAACAATACTTAAGATTGATAACATTGAAAAGTATTATGGAAACAAATCAAGTCTTACCAAAGCGATTGACAATATTTCGTTTGAGGTTGGAAAGGGAGAATTCGTTTCTATAATGGGAGCGAGCGGTTCAGGAAAGACAACGCTTCTTAACTGTATATCAACACTTGATAAGGTGACTACAGGTAAGATATATGTCGGAGGCAATGAAATTACCCAGTTAAAGGGCAATAAGCTTAACAAGTTCAGAAGAGAGGAGTTAGGCTTTATCTTTCAGGACTTTAATCTTCTTGATACATTAACAGCATTTGAAAATATTGCACTGGCGCTTTCTATACAGAATGTTCCGGCAAGGGAGATTGAATTAAGAGTAAGACAGACTGCAAGAGAGCTTGGCATTGAAGATGTATTAAACAAATATCCTTATCAGATGTCAGGCGGACAGAAGCAGAGGGTAGCAAGTGCAAGAGCCATTATTACTAATCCAAAGCTTATTCTTGCTGATGAGCCTACAGGAGCACTTGATTCAAGGTCATCAAGGATGTTGCTTGAAAGCTTTAATTTTCTTAATACTGAGCTTTCAGCAACAATTCTTATGGTAACACATGACGCATTTACAGCAAGCTACGCAGGCAGAGTGATATTTATCAAGGACGGTAAAATCTTCAATGAGATACACAAAGGTGAATCTACAAGAAAAGAATTTTTTGATAAAATCATTGATGTTGTGACATTGTTAGGAGGCGACCTTAATAATGCTCTTTAAGATATCTTTAAAGAACATCAGGAAGAGTTTAAAGGATTATACCGTCTATTTCTTCACTCTTATTCTTGGTGTTGCAATATTTTATGTGTTTAATGCAATTGACAGCCAGAGCGTTATGCTTGATGTAAGAGCAAATGTGATGGATATTATCAAGCTGATGAATGACATTCTTTCAGGAGTAAGCGTATTCGTATCGTGCATACTTGGATTTCTGATTATATATGCAAGCCGTTTTCTTATTAAAAGACGTAATAAGGAGTTTGGCATATATCTTACACTTGGAATGAGCAAGAGAAAGATTTCAGTGATTCTTTTCTTTGAGACACTGCTTATTGGCATTGTTTCACTTGTGGCAGGGCTTGTTATTGGCACAATCCTTTCACAGTTTATGAGCGTGATTGTTGCTAATATGTTTGATGCTGATATGACTAAGTTTAAATTCATATTCTCAATGAAGGCATGCGTCAAGACTTTAATATATTTTGCAATTATGTATGTGTTAGTTATGATATTTAACACATTCAGTATCAGCAGATGTAAGCTTATTGATCTTCTCAATGCAGGTAAGAAAACTGAGAAGGTTACCATGAAGAACCCGGTTGTCTGCACAATAGTATTCGTCATAGGTGTTGGTATTCTTTCTTATGCATACTGGATGGTTACAAGGGGTGTTAAGTCAATAAATATCATTAATAAAATAGGTATTCCTATTGCACTTGGATGTGTTGCAACATTTTTAATATTCTGGTCAGTCTCAGGCTTTATGATAAGAATATTCACAAGTATTAAGAGTGTGTATTATAAAGGTGTGAACAGCTTTGTGTTAAGGCAGTTCTGCAGCAAGATTAACACTACTGTATTCTCGACAACTGTTATATGTATCATGCTTTTTATTACAATAAGCGTGCTTTCTGCAGCACTTTCAATGAAGGATTCGCTTTCAAAGGATCTGGACAGTATGTGTCCTGTTGATGTACAGCTTGCAAAATATTCATATGATGCGATGAGCGAGGCATATGCCACATCACAGAATATGAATGAAAAAGACAGGGAAATGCTGGAAGATTCCAAATTAAGTATAATAGAAACGCTTAATAACAGTGGATTTGATGCACAGAAGTATTTTAAGGATGTTGTAGAATATAATATATACAACACCGGATTGACAGTTAAAGATACAATAGGGGATATTAATACAGATGATTATCAGTTTATGGCAGATACTATTATGCCGGTAATGACTATTGGCGATTATAATTCTGTTGCAAGACTGTATGGTAATAGTACGTATGAACTTAATGACGATGAATATATTATAGTGGCAGATTATAAGAACATGGTTATGATTAGAAATCAGGCATTAAAGAAAGGAATTACATTATCTGTCAATGGAAAAGAGTATAAACCAAGATATAATGAATGCAAGGATGGTTTTGTACAGATTGGCGTTCAGAATATGAATGATGGGATTCTTGTTGTGCCTGATAACGCGGTAAAACCACAGCAGGTACGCAATATGGGGCTTAGTGCTGACTATAGGGCAGACACTAAGGAGGAAAGATATTCTATTGAAACACAGTTAGATAATTTAATGAAAAATATATCATTTAAAAAGAGCTTCATTAGCTGGAATTCCAGAATTGAGCTGGCTGAAAGCAGTGTCGGGCTTGGAGCATTAGTTACATTTATTGCCTTATATTTAGGAATTATATTCCTTATAAGCAGTGCAGCAATTCTTGCGTTGAGAGAATTGTCAGACAGTGCAGACAATAAGGAACGATATGGAATGTTAAGGAAGCTTGGAGTTGATGAGAGAATGATTGATATGGCGCTTTTTAAGCAGATTGGAATATTCTTCGCATTTCCGCTGATTCTCGCACTTATACATTCTGTGTTTGGAATTAAATTTATTAACATAATTCTTGCAACTATGGGAATGAGTTCAATGGCAGCATCTATCGGGCTTACGCTCGCATTCGTTGCAGTTATTTATGGTGGATATTTCCTTATAACTTATCTGTGCAGCAGAAGCATTATAAGACCTGTAAGATAAGTTTTTCATTATTTCATTGTTTTTTTTATATGTTTCTGTTATAATCTTCACATAGAAGTTGTTCGTGAACAACATGGAGGAATTTAATATGGAAACTAATATTTTGATAGAGAGTGGAACTAATGAGTTAGAGGTTCTTGAATTTACAATAGGGAATAATCATTATGGTATTAATGTTGCCAAGATTAAGGAGATTGTGCCATATAGTCCGGTTACACCGGTTCCGAATGCACATCCTAGTGTAGAAGGAATATTCATGCCAAGAGATTTAATGATAACAGTTGTAGACCTTGCTAAGGTTATTAAAAGTGCTCCTTCAGGAGATATTTCGAAGGATATGTTTATTATAACTAATTTCAACAAATTGAATGTCGCTTTTCATGTACATACAGTTGTTGGAATCCACAGAGTATCATGGGCTGATATTATTACTCCAGATACAACAATAAGTACTGCTGACAACGGAATTGCCACAGGAATTGTTAAGATTAACGGTCAGCTTATTATTATTCTTGACTTTGAGCGTATTGTATCAGATATAAGTCCGGAGACAGGTCTTAAGACTTCTGATATTCTCAAGCTTGAAGGCAGACCAAGAAGTGAAGCACATATTGTCATAGCAGAGGATTCACCTCTTCTTATTAAGCTGATATCTGATTCACTTGTTAAATCAGGTTATGATAATCTTACATTATGTCATAATGGTCAGGAAGCATGGGATTTTATATCAGATGCCAAGGCAGGAAAAGAACCGCTTGATATAGACTGTGTTATCACTGATCTGGAGATGCCGCTTATGGATGGCCACAGACTTACAAAGCTTATTAAGTCTGATGACAAGTTAAAGAATATTCCGGTTGTTATATTCTCATCACTTATTAATGAACAGATGAGAGCAAAGGGAGAATCACTTGGTGCAGATGTCCAGTTGTCAAAGCCGGAAATCGGACTGCTTGTATCAGAAATAGATAAATTACTCAGATAATTTTCTTCATTTTACACTTCCTCTTATGGGACGCCGCCTGACATGGGGGGGCGTCCTTTTTTGCGCGAGCAGCGATGAGAGAAGATATGGAAAGTTCACAGTTGTGCTTGCACAAACTGTGAACTTTATATAGATTCTCGAGGAGCGCCGCGACAATGCCAGAACATAGTTCTGGCATATCGCTGCTCGCGCAAAACAGGTAGCGATGACAACCCTCTCAAAAGATGTTATAATCATATGGTTATGAAATGGAGGTATTTATGATTTATAATGATTTAATTGATGATATAAAGAGTGCTGATTATGTACTTTTTGGCTTGGGGAAAGAAATATATTCTTCTGATGATACAGAAATATATGACAATTTGAAAAAGCTGTTTGCATCTATGGAACATGTGAATTACTTTATTGTGTCTACTGATAAAGCTGGTACGATCAGGAATTGTGGACTTAATGAAAGAAGAATTGTCTGTCCGGTCAATGAAAATAATGCTGAAGAAGAGGAGAAACAGTGGGATTTCTACAATAAATGGCTGTCATCCTCACTTGCAAAGAAGCTGGTTATTGTGGAACTGGGAGAAGATTTTTCTAACCCTAATGTTATAAGATGGCCATTTGAAAGAATTGTGATGATTAATCAGAAGGCTAAGATGTATCGTGTTCACAGTACATTTTACCAGATTCCTAAGGAAATCGGGGACAGGGCATGTGCTTTTGAGATGAATGGAGCACAGTTTATAAAAGAACTTGTAAAATGTTGTTAATAAGCAATGTTTATGTTAATATTTTAATGTATTTTGATTTCAGGAGGTGAGAATTTTGTCTGATAAGGAAGAAGATTATCTGGATAAATTGCTTGATTCGATTAATGAAAAGGAGCAGGCAGATTCTCAACAGGAAAAACCTAAAAGTGAATGGCAGCAGGAGATTAAGGAGAAAGATCCGGAAGAGATAGCCCGTCAGGTAAGGGAGAAAATAGAATCAGAAAATGCTGGTGAAGAAGATACAGAGGAAAAAAAGGATGCTATGGCTGAAGAGGCGGTAGATAAGATGTTAGAGGATACACCGGTTGAAGAAGCAGCTGGAGCAACTATAACATCTGATGATGATATGGAATTGTCGGATAATGACATGAAAAGACTTATGAATATGAATCTTGATGATTTGATTGAAGATGTCAAGTCTGATACTGACAGCATTTCAATAGATGATTTGTTAAATCCTGATGAGGAACTTAAAAATGCGGAAGCAAAGGCACAGGCTCAGGCGTTGGAAGAAGCACAGACTGAAAAAGGAAAAACAGATCTTAAAGAAAATAAAGAAACTGTTAAGGTTGATGAGAGTAAAATAAAGCCAGAAAAACCCAAAAAAGATAACTTTTTTAAGAAGATAAAGAAAGTGTTTTTTGATAGTCTTGAGGATGAGAGTTCTGATGATGATAATTCAGATAATGGCAATGATGGAAATATTTCACAACAGGAAAAGGTTACAGATAAGCAGGAAACTGGTGATGGAGAACCTAAGGATGAGAATGAACAGATAATAAAAGATGTATTCGGTAATAAGAATACACTCGATGATTCAGAAGCACCTAAGAAAGGCTTTTTTGCAAGATTCAGGTATAGGCTCGCCCAGATGAAGGCGAAAAGAATAGAAGAGGAAAAAGCAGAAGAAGAGGCTGAAAGACTCGATGATGAAGAAAAACAGAAAAATAAAGAGTTAAAAAAGGCTGCAGCTATAGAAAAGAAAGAAAAGAAAAAGCAAGCGGCAGAGCAGAAGAAAGCAGCAAAGACTAAAAAAGAAAAGCAGCCTAAGCCTAAGAAAGAGAAGAAAACTAAAGAACCTCCAAAACCGGGGGATATTCTTAAAATTAAGCCAGTTTCATTAATTATGCTTGTTTTTTTTGTTGCTGGAGTTGTAGTGCTTGTCTGTATGTTGAATTCGGCTTTATATTATAATACTAATTCTTCACAGGCTAAGACATATTATAATAATGGTGAGTATGCCAAAGCTTATTCCAAGCTTAATGGAATGAAACTTAATTCTAATGATAAGACGCTGTATGAGCAGGCATCAACTATAATGTATGTCAGAAGACAGTATGATTCTTATAATAATTATATGAGTCTTAATATGAAAACTGAAGCATTAAATGCATTGATTAAGGGAATAGACAGATATAATACATATCGTTCATCAGCACAGGAACTTGGAATTGATGATAAGTTTAAGGCAGAATATCAGAATGTAATTGATGCTTTACAGAATACATTTAAGATATCTGAAGCACAGGGAATATCACTGGCAGATATGTCAAACAGTGATTTTACTAACTATTACTTAAAAATAAAGGAATACGGAAAGGCAGTACAATGATAGCTATTATTGACTATGACGCAGGTAACTTAAAGAGTGTTGAAAAGGCTCTGGTATCATTAGGAGAGGAAGTTTTAGTCTCAAGAGATTCAAGTGAAATCTTACAGGCTGATAAGGTTATTCTTCCGGGAGTTGGTTCATTTGGTGATGCAATGAACAATCTTGATAAGTTCGGACTAGTTGATACTATTAAGAAGGTGACAGGTAATGGAACCCCATTCCTTGGAATATGTTTGGGATTACAGCTTTTATTTAAGGAAAGTGATGAGACTCCGGGGGCGGAGGGACTTGATATTCTTCCGGGAAAGATATTAAAGATTCCTGCTAAGGATGGTTTCAAGATTCCGCATATGGGATGGAATTCTCTTGATATTAAGTCTGAAGCGAGACTTTTTAAGGGACTTGAAGGTAATCCGTATGTGTATTTTGTACATTCTTATTATCTTAAGGCAGCAGATGAGGGGATTGTGGCAGCAACTACGGAGTATACTACACATATTCATGCTTCGGTTGAAAGCGGCAATGTGTTTGCATGCCAGTTCCATCCTGAAAAGAGCAGTGATGTCGGACTTAAGATATTAAAGAATTTTGCGTCATTATAATTGCTAAAAGGAGTTGCTGATGTTTACTAAAAGAATTATACCATGCCTTGACTGCAAGGATGGAAGAGTTGTCAAAGGAACTAATTTTGTTGATTTAAGAGATGCAGGGGATCCTGTAGAGGTTGCGTCAATGTACGATAAATCAGGTGCAGACGAACTTGTATTTCTTGATATTACAGCTTCAAGTGATGGAAGAAACACAACTGTTGATCTTGTAAGAAGAGTGGCAGAAAGAGTGTTTATTCCGTTTACTGTAGGCGGTGGAATACGAAGCACAGATGATTTTAAGGTACTTTTAAGAGAAGGTGCTGATAAGATATCAATTAATTCGGCAGCTATTATGAATCCACAGCTTATATCTGATGCAGCTGATAAGTTTGGAAGCCAGTGTGTTGTAGTTGCAATTGACGCAAAGAGGAATAGTGATGGTCATTGGAGCATATATAAGAATGGCGGAAGAGTTGATATGCATATGGATGCTGTAGAATGGGCTATGAAGGCAGAAAAGCTCGGTGCAGGAGAGATTCTTCTTACAAGTATGGACTGTGACGGAACGAAAGCCGGATATGATATTGAGCTTACTAATACAATTGCGTCAAATGTATCAATACCTGTAATTGCTTCAGGCGGTGCAGGCAGTAAAGAACATTTTCTTGATGCATTTACTAAGGGAAAAGCAGATGCAGCACTTGCAGCTTCACTATTCCATTATAAGGAACTTGATATTATGGAGCTTAAGAAATACCTTGCAGATAATGGTATTCCTATGCGTATGTAGGAGGATATGAATATGTCAATGATAGATAATGACTGGCTTCCTGCTATTAAGGAGGAATATTCCAAGCCATATTACAAGGAATTATTTACATTTGTTAAGGATGAATACAGCAAATATGTTGTATATCCTCCGGCAGATGATATATTTAATGCGTTTCATTTTACACCGCTTAGTAAGGTTAAGGTACTGATACTTGGTCAGGATCCTTATCATAATGTACATCAGGCACATGGACTGTCTTTTTCAGTACTTCCGGGAGAGGAAGCACCGCCTTCACTTAAGAATATATATAAAGAACTGCATGATGACTGTGGATGTTATATTCCTAATAACGGATATCTTAAGAAATGGGCCGACCAGGGAGTGCTTCTGCTTAACACAGTGCTTACTGTAAGAGCACATCAGGCTAATTCACATCAGGGACACGGCTGGGAGCAGTTTACGGATGCAGTTATTAATGCTGTCAATATGCAGGACAGACCTATTGTGTATATGCTGTGGGGTTCGCCTGCACAGAGAAAGGCATCAATGCTTAATAATCCGAAACATCTTATTCTTAAAGCACCACATCCGAGTCCGTTATCTGCGTACAGAGGCTTTTTTGGATGCAGACATTTCAGCCAGTGCAATGAATTTTTAAAGGCTAATGGGGTAGAACCGATTGACTGGCAGATTGAGAATATATAATACACTTGATTTTTTAACAAATATTATGTATTATCAATTCTGTTTATTATTAAATTAAATAGGAGATAGTATGTTAAAAAAGTATTTGTATATTTTTCTTATTTCTATGGTTCCACTTATTGAGCTTAGAGGTGCAATTCCTGTATCGCAGGGATTCCAGTTACCATTGTTACAGTCATATATTGTGTGCGTAATAGGTAATATGCTTCCTGTACCGGTTATTTACCTTTTTGCAAGAAAGGTTCTTGAGTGGGGAAAGGATAAGAAATATATTGGAAAGTTCTTTACTTTCTGTATTGAAAAAGGACACAAGGGTGGAGAGAAGCTTAAGGAGAAGGCTGGAAGAGGTCTTTTTGTAGCATTATTACTTTTTGTTGGAATTCCGCTTCCGGGAACAGGTGCATGGACGGGAACACTTGCAGCAAGTTTTCTTGATATGGGATTTAAGAAGAGTGTAATAGCAGTTTTGTTAGGAGTTTTGCTTGCAGGAGTGATTATGGGAATCGCAAGTGCGGGAGTATTTACAGCAATCTTTAGTTTTGCATAAGATTATTAATTGACTTAAAATCCAGTATTTAAGCGCTTTTTTGAAGGCTTTGAAATATTTTTTGAAATTTTTTTAAAAAAAATCAAAAAAGTGCTTGACGGATTCCGATAATTGAGTTAAGATATCATTGTTGCTGCGGTACACAACTGCAAGACAACAAAAGCTATGGCTTGTTGGTCAAGAGGCTAAGACGCCGCCCTCTCACGGCGGAATCAGGGGTTCGATTCCCCTACAAGCTACTATATGTGATACGGAAAGAGTGGGCAGAGATGTCCACTCTTTCGTTCATATATAAGAAAACTGAATACTTTTAGAAAGGGTGAGTACTGCATGGGAAAAAGAGAAAGCTATGAAGCTAAGACAACAGAACTTATACAGCCGGTTGTTGAAGCTAACGGCGTGGAACTTTTTGATGTTGACTACGTAAAAGAAGGCAGCGACTGGTATCTGCGTGTCTACATTGACAAAGAAGGCGGAGTTACTATTGATGACTGCCAGAATGTGAGCAGAGCTTTCAATGAGATACTGGACAGGGAGAATTACATTGATGACCAGTATATATTTGAGGTAAGTTCTCCGGGTCTTACAAGACCTCTTAAGAAAGAGAAGGATTATGAAAAGAGTATTGGCAGAATGATTGAGATTAAATTATTCAGTCCTGTTGATAAATCTAAGGAATATTCCGGGGTTCTTAAGGAATATGATAAAGATACGGTAACAATCAGTATTGATGATGTAACTAAAACATTTGACAGAAGTAATCTGGCTATGATCAGATGGGCATTTGTAGATGAAGTATAATATATTTTTGGAGGAAATTAAAAGCAATGAATAAGGAATTAATTATGGCACTTGATGCTCTTGAGAAGGAGAATGGAATCGATAAAGAGATTATGTTTGCAGCTATCGAGAAATCTCTTATGGATGAGTACAAGGCTGAGTTTGATAAGGCTGATAATGGTCGTGTTGAGTTAGACAGAAGAACAGGCGATTTCCACATTTATTCTGACAGAACTGTTGTTGAGGAAGTTATTGTTCCAGAGAACAGAGAGAATAAGAAAGAAAAATATGTATCAGGTACTGATATTGCATTAGAAGATGCCAGAAAGATTAAGCCTGACTGCCAGCTTGGTGATGTTATTACTGTTGAAGTAAAGTCTGAGGAGTTCTCAAGAAAGGCTGCCAAGAATGCTAAGAATACTATTGTGCAGACTATCAGAGAGCAGGAAAAGAATGCTCTTTATAATGAGTATCATTCTAAGGAGAAGGAACTTATTACAGGTATTGTGCAGAGAGTTGCTGACAATGGTGATCTTACAATTGATCTTGGAAGACTCCAGACAGTTCTTAAGGCTGATGACAGGTTCAAGGATAAGAAGTTTGCACCAGGCGACAGAATTAAGTTATATGTTGTTGATGTAATTAACAGAGAAAAGGGTGGTCCTGTTGTAAGAGTTTCAAGAAAGTCACAGGAGCTTGTTAAGAAGCTTTTTGAAGAAGAAGTTACAGAGATTAAAGACGGCGTTGTTGAAATCATGGGCATTGCAAGAGAAGCCGGATCAAGAACTAAGATGGCAGTAAGAGCCAATGTTGCAAATGTAGATCCTGTAGGTGCATGTGTTGGTATTAACGGTGCAAGAGTTAAAGCTATTGTTAATGAGCTTGGCAATGAGCAGATAGATATCATTGAATGGGACAGCAATTCAGCACAGCTTATTGTTAACGCATTAAGCCCTGCAAAGGTTGTTTCAGCAGTAGCTGATGATGAAGAGAAGAAAGCTAAGATTGTTGTTTCTGAGCAGCAGCTTTCTTTAGCAATCGGTAAGCAGGGACAGAATGTAAGACTTGCTGCAAAGCTTACAGGATATGGAATTGATATTAAGAGCGAGGCTGAACCTGAAGAACATACAGAAGAAGAAAACTTAGAAGAAGAGTATGTTGAACCATCTGAAATAAGCCTTGATGAAGAATAATTATTAGGAGTGATGCATAGTGGCTACAGTAAAGAAGATTCCACAAAGACAGTGTATTGGCTGCGGTCAGATGAAGGATAAGAAGGACTTAATCCGTATTCTGAAGACACAGGATGAATCAATTGTTATAGATGCTACAGGCAGGAAGAATGGCAGAGGGGCTTATATATGTGCGAATGAAGACTGCCTGTCTAAAGCATTTAAGAATAAGGGACTTGAAAGGTCATTTAAGATGGCAGTAGATTCTGCTGTCTATGATGAGTTAGCAAAGGAGCTGAATAATATTGGAAAATAAACAGAAAATCCTTAATATGATTGGACTTGCGCAGAAAGCCGGAAAGGTTGCAAGCGGAGAGTTTTCAACAGAGAAGGCTGTTAAAACCGGAAAGGCATACACAGTTATTGTTGCAGATGATTCTTCAGATAATACTAAGAAAATGTTTACAAATATGTGTACTTATTACAAGGTTCCGATACATTTTTTTAGTGACAAGGTGAGTGTTGGCCACGCGATAGGAAAGGAATTCCGCGCATCACTGGCAGTCCTTGATGAAGGATTTGCAAAGACCATAGAAAAATATTTTGAACAGG
>ERZ773139.1388-NODE-1388-length-28093-cov-4.231472_pt1 | contig 28093 bp, 30 predicted proteins | sample MGYA00580854_ERZ773139 | MGnify/ENA primary metagenome ERZ773139 (study PRJEB29015, sample SAMEA2737809) | human gut metagenome | biome: human gut; feature: human-associated habitat; material: faeces | place: China | collected 2012 ...
CGCGACGGATAATAATTCCGCAACCGGACTTTTTATCTGACAACTTCGGATGGGCAAAAAGGAATAATGGGGATGTGATATTGCCGAAATACGGGGTCAATGAGGTCGTGGCCGTGGCGCAGATCTATGAAGCCGCAGGATTTGATCCGGAATACAGCATAGAAGGCATGCTGTATGCGAAAAAACACGCTGGCTGGCGTAATAAGATGTTTGTAAGTGCCAAATATATGCCCCACCAAATCCGCATCACCGGAATCCGTTGCGAGCGCTTGCAGGATATTTCGGACGACGACTGTTTTCGTGAGGGCATTTCCGAATCGTGGTACGAATCCACAGATACCACCACGTATGGGTTTGCCGACGAGAAAAAGGGAACAGCCGTTGAATTTGACACTCCCCGCCAAGCCTTCGCCGCGCTGATCGACAAGGTTTCCGGTCGGGGAACGTGGAAATCGAATCCGTGGGTGGTGGTTTACGAATTTGAATTGGTGAAATGAGCGACTTGATCTGTCAAATAGTTACCCGTAAAATATACGCTTACGTGGCCGAGATATTCGGGGGACCCGCATTTTGGAATGGGAAGTGGCATCTTATGGTCGATGCAATTTGGCAGGACAATGGATGTCCAATACGTGAAAAAATGGTGCTAAAGTTCGACACCGAAGAAGAGGCGGGACGGGTGAAAATCGGGACGATAGCGAAGGATAAAACACTTTATGAATTGGTGAAATAGTATGAAGAATTTCGATTTATCGGCCGCCATAGGAGGCGCGCCGGTGTGCACGAGGGAGGGGAAAACCGCAAGAGTTATATGTTATGACCGAAGAGGATCAGTTGACACCAGAATCATGGCCCTATTGAATGAGGGGGAGTATGAAGCTGTGGAGTTTTATACTGAAAACGGAGAATTAATACGTGACGAGACAACTAGAAAGGACCTTATGATGCGTGACGACGACTACGCCGAGAAGCTGGCGCGGGGAGAGTACGGGCCAACTGTCAAAGAAAAGTTGACAGTTGATAACCCAACTTGTAAGGAATCCTTACCAGTTGACCGGGAGTACTGGCGGCGGGTGTATGCCGGGCAAATAATGCCGGTCGTATTCCATGCTGCTATTACTACTGGTGCGAAGGTTAAAGACGAATACAAGGACATGCCGGCTGTCGTAGCAATTGCTCGTTCTACGATTACCCTTGCCGACGCCCTCCTTGCTGAATTGGATGAAACAGAAAAGAAATAACCATGCCAACTATTCCGAAGCCGACGCGGCGCGGCTATCTTCCGCCGCGCATAATTCAGGGACGCCGTTTACATGATAACGGTGATTTCTACCGATCTTCCCGCTGGCGACGTCTGCGGCTACAAAAATTGAATGCGGAGCCGCTTTGTGAAGAGTGCCGGAGGGGCGGTGTTGTTACTCCCGCTACGGTAGTCGATCATATTGTGCCGATTAATGAGGGGGGCGCACCAATGGACATGGACAACCTGCAAAGCCTATGCGCCAAATGCCACAATAGGAAGAGCGGTGCAGAAGCCCATAAATCGAAATTATGAAAACGAGCGCAACGATCAATCAGATTATTGCCGAATGGCTGGCCAATATCGACGTAATGGCTACAACTCGCCGAAGTTACGGGACGAAGGTACAGCTATGGTTTCGTTGGTTGCATGGGCGCGGTTGCGACCCGCGCATGCCGCGCCGTGTCGATCTGCTTAACTATAAACAGGCTCTGGAGTCGCAGGGTAAAACCGCGCTAACAGTTGACAGCTATGTGACAGCGGTCCGGCTGTTTTATAAATACTGCGGCCAACGCGGATATTATGACAGTATCGGGGACGGCATCCGATCCTCTGTACGTTACAAGGGGCATCGCAAGGGCCGGCTGACTGCGGGCGATGCTGCCCGCTTGCTCGATTCGATCGATGTTTCGACTCGTAAAGGCCGGCGCGATAAATTGATGATTGCATTGATGTTGTTGTTGGCGCTTCGCACGTGCGAGGTGGAGCGCATCAATATCGAAGATTTCAACCGAACGGACGAGGGTATTCCGATCTTGTATATCCAACGCAAGGGCCGACATGAGAAGGTTGAGGCTATGGCTTTGCCGGATAGTATTGTCGAATTGTTCACTGATTATATTGCAGATCGTGATTTGAAGTCTGGCGATGCGCTATTTGTCGGAGAGAATCGGAAGGAGCCGCAGCGGCTCCTGCGTACTTCTATCAGTCAGATCGTGCATGAGCGTTTGTCTGCTATAGGGATTAACCGACCCGACATTACGGCACACTCGCTGCGACATACCTGCGCTTCAATGATGGTTGAGGCCGGAGCGGACTTGGAGACGGTGCGGGATATGCTGGGCCATACGACGACGAATACAACACGCATCTATGCTCAGGAAGTACATGCCCGCATGCTGTTGCGGAACTCGCCGTCGAAATTGGTTGAAAAAGCAATAAAACAACAGCAGCAGATTACGAGGTGAGGTGTGTATATATAATTACTTCCGTGCTTTATATGATACGATTATGTGTCATAAGTTGTCACAAATGATGTTTGGATTGCATGTTGTCATAACGTTGTAAGCAGTTGAAATACAATGCAGAGGGGAAGGGGGTGCAGATCGCTGTGACCTGACCGAAACACAACCGCCCCCACAATATTCTGTACACACGTCCAAAATTTGAAAACTTTTTGAGTGAAATATATGGGAAGAAAACCGATACCCGATGAGAAAAAAGCCCTGCAGGGAACGCTGAAAAAATGCCGGGTGCAAGGTACCGCACCTGCCGCTGCGGGAGTTTGCAAGCCGATAACCAAAACCACGCCGCCGTCGTGGCTTACGGACGAAGCTCGCAAGATATACAACACCACGTCAAAGATGTTGATTTCGTGGAAGGTTCTGACGAAACTCGATCTGCCTCTGCTGGCAGCGTACGCGGCGGCCTATGCGAATCTGATCGCGGCGAACGATGATATTGCGCAGTACGGCTATTTTGTTGAGTCTGTTTCAGATAAGGGGGTGACGCGCACTCTGCACCCTGCGGCCAAAATGTTCAAGGATTCGCTGGACACGGTCAATAAGATCGGGGCGCAGTTCGGATTGTCGCCCGTTTCCCGTCGGAATTTCGATGCGACCGCGGGCGGCAAGAAAGACGAGTCGAAGAAGGAAGAAGATCAGTTTGCAGAGTTTTTCAAATGACAAGAGAGAAGAAAATACACCCGGCCGAACAGTATGCCGCCGACGTCATGGCCGGCCGTGTCGTAGTATGCAAGTATATTCGTCAGGCTGTCGAGCGGTATTACCGGGACTTGGATCAGTCCGTCGAAAAGGGTTGGTATTTCGATGCTCGTGCCGCAGAGCGGTGCATCAACTTCATCCAATCGTTGCGGCATATTAAAGGCGAATGGGCCGGCCGGCCGATCACGCTGGAGCCGTGGCAGCAGTTCGTGCTGTGGAACGTGTTCGGCTTCCGCCGTTCGGCGAACGGGTATCGGCGGTTCAAGGAATTCTATCTGGAGGTTGCGCGAAAAAATGGTAAAACAACGCTTCTTGCGGGGATCGGTCTGTATATGCTCTTTGCAGACGGCGAAGCCGGCGCAGAGGTCTATTCGTGCGCCACGACGCGCGATCAGGCGCGTGAGTGTTTTGGTGCTGCTCAGCAGATGGTCGATAAATGCACGCTTTCGAAGCGGGCGAAGGTATTCCGGTCGGCCGGAGGATCAATCGTCTATGAGTACAATGGGTCCGTATTCAAACCGTTGTCGTCCGACGCCAAGACGCTCGATGGTAAAAACGCTTCCTGCACGATCTTGGACGAGTTCCATGCACACCGGACCGATGAAGTCTATGCCGTTATGAAATCGTCGATGGGCGCGCGTCGGCAGCCGCTTATGTGTATCATCACGACGGCGGGATTCAATCTCGCATCGGCATGCTATACCTACCGTACGAGCGCATTGAAACTGCTGTCCGGGATCATCGAAGACGATACGCTGTTCGTGATGATTTACACGCAGGATAAGCGTGAAGAACTGGCCGATCCGAACATGTGGTATAAATCTAATCCGTGTTACGGGGCTTCGGTGATTCCCGAATACCTGATAGAGCAGTACAACAACATCCGTACGAAGCCCGAACAGGAAACGAACATTCTGACGAAGAATTTCAATATGTGGGTGCAGGCTGCCGACACGTGGATCAACGACGAGGTTTGGCGCGCCTGCAGGAGCACGACCGATCCGGCGTCACTTGTCGGGCGCGAATGTTACGGCGGTCTCGACCTCGGAGCCGTCAATGACTATTCGTCGTTCGCGCTGGAGTTCCACGAAAACGACCGGACGCAGGTGCTCGTATGGTTCTGGATTCCCGAAGAGAAATATCGCAACCGGCAGGAAATGCTGCGTGAGAATATCAATATCGAGGTCTGGCAGCGACAGGGGTACATAAAGGTTACGCCGGGAAATGTCACCGACTACGATGTTATACGGGCTGACATCAACGAAATCGCCGGGACATACAATATCCTCAAAATCGGATATGACAGATGGAATTCGTCGCAGCTGGTGATCGACCTGCTCGCCGACGGACTCCCGATGGACGGTTTTCAACAGTCGATAGCGAACATATCGCCGCCGACCAAAGATTTCGAGCGTCTTGTGCGGCTGGGCGAGTATGAGCACTTCGGCAATCCCGTGTTGCGTTGGCAGATGTCGAATGTAGTCGTCTACCGTGATGCCAACGACAACATAAAACCTCTGAAAAACAAAAGCCCTGAAAAGATCGACGGCATTGTCGCGGCGATCATGGCGCACGGCGAATACATGAGCGCCCTCCGGGACCCGGAAACACCCTCGGTCTACGAAAGCCGCGGTTTGAGAACATTCGATTAACAAAAATATACGACTATGAAAGAATCAACCACCTCTACACCTCCGCAACTCGACGCCAATACTTCGCGTTTCATATCGACTTCCGCCGGATTCTACGAACGCTATGTTTACATGCTGGCATATTATGAAACGAACGAACAGGCATACGAAGCGGCCGAACGGCAATACGTCGAAATTGTGGGCCGCCGCCGCTTCAAAGGCTACGAAAGTTTCAAAAGTGCGTATAGTCAGTGGTGCAAACGCCGCATGGGCACCCCCGCCAAACGGCGGTAAAAGGCCGATTTGTTAAAAAGTTAATGCCGTTAACCTACGAAAGTTAACGGCGTTAACCTTTTTTCCGAAAATTGTTTCTGAACCTTTGTATAGCAAAACCGCCATACATGGGAATTATCAGAAACATAGTTGCACGCGCCGCTCTCCGCTTTGGGCTTCCGGTCTTTTACGAGCGCCGGATGTTCAATACAATGGGAGGGGAGGCGAAAGTAGACACCGATTTCGCATTGAAAATATCGACAGTGTGGGCGTGTGTGGACTTGTTGTCGGGGGCGATGTCTACGTTGCCCCTGCACGTCAAAGAGCGGACCGACAGCGGCCGGCAGGTATTGTACGATCATCCCGTCGCCCGGCTGCTGATGAAGCCGAATCCGAAGATGAACGGGGTGGTTTTCCGGCGGGCGATGATGGCGTCGGTGTGTCTTAGGGGAAATGCCTATGCGTTCATCACCGAGCGGGATGTGATGCAGCGGCCGACGCGGCTTGACTTCGTGCTGCCGTGGAATGTTTCGTTATGGGAAGGTGACGACGATATTTACTACACCATAGCCGGAAACGATGCGAAGATTCCGAGTCGGGACGTCATTCACCTGAAAGGGTTGTCCATGAACGGTCTGGTCGGTCTCTCGCCGATTCGCCAGCATGCCGATCTGCTCGAAACATCCGGCAACTCGCTGGAGTTCGCACGTTCGTTCTACAAAAACGGATGCCGCACGACCGGCGTGTTCAAAAAGGATAAGACACTGAGCGACGAGGCGTATGAACGTCTGAGAAAGCAACTCGCGGAGCAGTATTTCGGAGCCAAGAACGTCGGCAAGCCTCTTCTGCTCGAAGACGGGCTTGATTATACCGCAATCACCATTCCGCCCGAAGATGCGCAATTCATAGCTACGCGCCTGCAGTCCGTGGACGAGATCGCTGCGATATTCCGCGTGCCGCCCCATATGGTCGGCAATCAGAGCCATTCGACCTACTCGAACAACGAGCAGCAGAACCTCGAACTTTATAACCTCACCCTGCGGCCGTGGATCGTGAATACCGAGGCGGAATTCAATGACAAACTGCTGCGCGAGGATGAGAAGGGCCGTACGTATATCGACATCGACGCAAAAGGTTTGTTGAGGGCCGATACAGCGGCGCGCACCGCCTTCTACAAGGAAATGTTTTATATCGGCGCCATGAACCCGAACGAGATTCGCGCCAGCGAGGATATGGACGGCTACAAGGGCGGCGACCAGTTCTATCATCAGGTGAATATGGAACCTGTAAACAAAAAATCCCAAAACAATGAAACAGAATAACGAAAAGGCGATCAATCAATTGGTGCGGCGATCGGTACCCGTTACCGATCTATGTGTGGAGCAGCGTGCCGAAGGCGAAGAACCCAGCCGGCGAATCAGCGGTTATGCCGTGCGTTTCAACGAGTGGTCGAAGCCCTTCTGGGATGAGTGGGTGGAAATGATCGACCCGCAGGCGTTCGTCGGGTGCGATATGTCCGATGTGCGCATGTGTACAGACCACGGCACCGATTGCGTGGATGTGCTCGCCCGTTACCGGGACGGCGCCGGAACCCTGAGCATCGAAATCGACGCGGTGGGGGTCAAATTCTCCTTCGACGCACCTACGACGACGCGCGGCAACGATATTCTGGAACTGGTCCGCCGGGGCGATATTAACGAATGCAGCTTTGCGTTTGTCGTGGCCGAGGATAGTTGGTCTTGGAAAAGGGCCAATAGCTCGCAGCAATACGATCAGCGTGTCGTAAAGAGGATCGCCAAGCTGTATGACCTGTCAATCGTCATTGTCGGAAAGTACGACAATACGTCGGCCGTGGCAGAGCGTACCGCAGTCGAAGAGCTGCGTTCGGCGGCAAATCAAGCTGCACACAATAGCCTCGAAGTCGCCAAGGCCCGCGACTTTCTGGCCTCTGAATTCGAAAACCTTTAATACCTCCAAAATTATGAAAAGCATCAAGAGTTTGAAAGAGGAGCGTTCGGCGCTCCATGAAAAGATGCACGATCTCGTGCAGGCCGCGGAACAGCGGAGCGACGCGGCATTCACGCCCGAAGAGAAGACCCAGTACGAGGAGTATCGTGCGCAGTATGACACCTTGTCGGAGCGCATCGCGCGTCTCGAAGCAGACGAGCAGCGCGCCGCAGAGCAGGCGCGGCCCTTGTCGGCCGGTATCGGCAAAGCCCCGGAGACTGAGGAGACTCGCGGTGAGAAGCGCAACGAGGAGCTGCGTTCGGCATTTTTCGACCTGCTGTCTGGCCGCAAGACTCGCAACGATCTGCCGCAGGAGGTCCGCGACGGTCTGTTCCTCGGAGCATCGAACAACCAGATCGTCGTTCCGAAGCTCGTAATGAGCAAGGTGACGATGGCGCTCAAGAGTACGGGCACCTTCCTCGATGCGATCGACTTCGTTATCACCGAGACGAGCGATTCGTATGTTCTGCCCACGTATGACGCGACGGGCGACGAACTGGTGCGCGTGAAGGAAGGCGGCAAGACGACCGACGATTCGTCGAACAAATTCGGCGGCACCGAGATCAAGGCTTACGACTACAACACCAAGATTCAGAAGATCCACATCAATCTGATGAAAACGTCGGGTGTCGATGTCGAAGCCGTGGTAGTCGAAGCCATTGCTCAGTGCATCCGCCGGGGACTGAACAAGCTGGCGACAGTTTCCGGAACCGGAACCGACGACATCACGGCACTGCTGAGCGACGCCCCCGTCGGCAGCACGACCGCCAGCAAGGACGCTGTTACCTACGACGAACTCGTCGATATGGTCGCTAGTGTGGACGGCGCGTATGCGGATTCGTGGATCATGTCGCGTAACACGCTCCTGAACATTGCGAAGATCAAGACCACGGACGGGTCGCCGATCTTCCTGAAAGACGTGAACACGGGGGCGATCACCCATATCCTCGGCTATCCTGTTGTCATCAACAATGATATGCCGCAGATCGGCACGGCCGGCGCAAAGCCCATCGCCTTCGGCAACCCGAAAGCCTATCACCTGCGTATGGTGGACGGTGTGCGGATCACCGTGTTCTACGAGAAATACGCCGATGAGAACATGATCGGCATCATGGGGCATATCCTCGCAGACGGCAAACTGAACGATGCGGGTACGCATCCGATCAAGGTTCTCGAACTCGCTTCGGCCTAATACGACGCAGCCATGACGAAAAACCGGAAACAGAAGGAATATCCACGCCATATTATCGAGCGAATTGTTACCGAGCAGATGCGGTTAGTGCCCGATGACGGTGAACTGTACAGCAATGCGATCCGCAACGTGTATGCGGCTTTCGATATTGCCGAGCGGTACACCAACCGAATCATCGTGCGCAGCATCGTGACGTTCGGACTTGCCGGGTTGACGCAGGTAGTGGATATTCCGACTGCTCCGGTTTTATCCGTGGTGGCGGTGAAGTATTACGACACCGACGATGTTTTACAGACCCTCGACAGTAAGGATTACGAGCTGATCGCTTCGGAAGACTGTACGTTGATCGAGTTTTTCCGCATCCCGCAGTTGTCATCCCGCCGGCGTTACAACCGTGTAATGGTCGAGACGGTTTGCGGATATAGTGACTATGAAGACGCTGAAACGCGCGAGCCTCTGGATGCCGGCGGAATCGTTCTGCCGGGGAACATCGAGGCCGCCGTCCAGCTTCGGGCCGGCACACTGTCCGAGGCCGACGGCGACGCAATCATCGGCCGGACGATCGGTGCATTGCCACTGACCGTCGAAAGACTTCTCAACCCTTATCGTATGACTCCGTATGGCTGGCAAGACTAAAATTTTGTTGCTGAGACCTGCGGACCGGCAGGATAGCACCGGCGAACTGGTTAGCGAACCTACGCCGTGGCGGCATTTCTGGGCGGCGAAGACCGAAAACGGAGGGCGGACCAACCTGTTCGCTTCGCGGATCGTCCATGAAAACAGCGTCGTGCTGACGATTCCCTACAACAAGGAGGTCACGGCGAATATGCTGGTCGAGGTGGACGGGCAAAGGCGGCCGATCGAAGGTCTTTACGAGGAGGGTTTTCGCAAGGCTTTGCATATTGTCGTTACGAAAAACGATCTGGATTACAATGCTGGATATTAAGGTCGAAGGCTACAGGGAGGCGGTCGGGATACTTCGCCAATTGTCGGAGCAGATGCAGAAAAAGCTGCTGCGGCAGGCGCTGCGCAAATCCTCCCGGCCGATCGTGCAGGGAGCCAAGAGCCGGGCGCCGAAACGTACCGGACTATTGCGCAAGTCTATCCGCATGATCTCGCTGCGCAAGGACCGCGTACCGACGGTAGTCCCTATGGCGGTTGCTCCGGTGTTCGACGTGTCGAAAACAGGTAAGGTCAATGCTTTCTACGGGCGTTTTGTCCATGACGGGACGAAAACCCGCTACCCGCGGGCCGTGACTCGCAAGAAAGCAAGGGGCGGCGGTTCCCGTGTGCTGGTCTTCACGGGCGCCCGCGGCGACAAGGTGTTTGCCCGGTCCGCCCGCGGACTGTCTCCGAATCCGTTCATGCTGGATGCGTTTAACGCCGCGTCGGATATGACGGTTGATGTTTTCGGCCGGGAGCTGGCGGCTTCCGTCGAAGGTTTTGTAAACAGAAATTTCACGAAACGATGAAGAGTGCGATGGACATAGCCGTCGAATTGATGGCTACGGTGCTGGATAAATCCAAGATATATCCCGAAGTGGTTCCGTCGGATGTGCAGGCTCCCTTCATCCACTACACGGACAGCAGCGAACCGAACATCACCTGCGACGGAAGCGCCGGAGACACGACGACGACGGTAATATCCGTCTGTGCATGGCCCAAGTCCGAGACGGTGCGGCTGGCGCGGGAAGTAATTTCGGCGATGGACCACCGGATTGTCGAGGGATTCGGGTTCTACTATCAGAATTGCGAATACACGCTATTCGATCAGGAAAAAATATGGAGTTGCGATTTAACATTTAAAATACTATGAGTATGAAAACAGGAAACGGCCGCAGTCTGACGATGCTCTGCGCCAACAAGAGCGTGTATCACGCGCAAACGCACACGTTCACGATCTCGCCCGAATTCGAAGAGTGGGAGACCAAAGACACGAAAGGGAAGGAATTCGAGTTGAAAAACGTGGCCTTCACCGCTTCGGTAGACGGTCTCGTGTGTGTCCGCGAAGGTGCCGAACCGGCGGACACCCTCGACACGCCGGACATGATCGCGCAGGCGATTACGGGTACTTCCGTCGATCTGATCGTGCGTCTGGCCATTCCCGGAACTACCGAGAAGGAATACACGACAAAATGCGTCGTCGAGAGCTTCGAGGTCAGCGAAACCGTATCGGAGAAGGCCACCTACAAAGCATCCTTCAAAGGTTACGGACTGGAGGCGGTAGGCGCTTAGAAAATGATAACTACGGGCGGGAACTCCCGCCCGTTTAAACCGATTCAATCATGTTACAACAGATCACGATAGACGGGAAGCAGCTCCCGATCAATTTCGGTATTCGCACGATGGCGGCAACGGCCGACGCTATGGGCATTACGCTCGATTCTCTGGTAAAGAAGTCCGCCATGCAGGATGTGTCTGCGGGGAGCCTTTTTCGCGTGGTTATGGCCGTGGCTGCCGTTGCTCTGTCCGAGGGCGCACGAAAGTCCGGACAGCCGCATCGCTATACCGAGGATGACGTTGCCGACCTGCTCGACAAAGATATGTCGGCGTTTCCGACGCTGCTCGGCATGTTCCGTTCCTCGGTGGGAGACGGCAGTACGGTTTTTCAGACGGCGACGCCCGCAGCGGACGAAGGCGGGGGCGCCGCCGGAAAGTAGAACAGCCTGAATTGACTTATCTGCGGCTTTTTGCCGTCGGCGTCGGAATGATGGGATTGTCGCCTTCCGATTTCGACGACATGACGCTGGCCGAATTCGATGCCGCAGAGCAGGGTTATATGCGGCGCATCGAGAGCGACTACCGGACGGCAATGAATGTCCAGCGGTGGGGTAGTTACGTCGTGCTGGCGGCTTTGACCGATCTCAAAGGCCGAGAACCGACCGAGGTGCTGCCTTTGCCGTGGGACGAGAAACCGCGGCGGCGCAGGACGGCCGGAAGGCTGACGAAAAGAGAATTATCGCAAATGCAAAAAGAAGCGCTTGAAAGCGTGAATAGATTGGAAGCATGGCAAAAAAGATAGCGGACCTCCTAATCAAAATCGGGGCCGATTCATACGAATTTACGAAGATGAGCGCCGAGGTGCGCAAGCAGCTCAATGCGCTGGGGAAAGACCTGCAGGGCTTCGGGAAATCCATGTCGCTATATTTCACCGCGCCGCTGACTGCGGCTGCGGGTGCTTCCGTGCATTTGGCCGACGTGCAGATGCAGGCCGAAAAAAGGCTGCTCACGGCTTTGAAAGGCCGTGAGGATGTGCAGAAGCGGTTGATAAAACAAGCCGGAGAATTGCAATCCCGGTCAATTCTCGGCGATGAAGTGATTATCGGTCAGCAGGCATTCTTGGCCTCTTTGGGATTGACCGAACAGCAGATAAACGACACGATTGAAGCGTCGGCACAACTGGCGGCCGCAACTGGAATGACGCTCGATAGTGCCGTTAAAAACCTCGCAAAAACGTACGGCGGTCTGACTGGCGAGCTGGGCGAGAGTATTCCGGCATTAAAGCAGTTCACCGCTGAAGAACTGAAAAACGGGGCGGCCGTAAAATTTGCTTTGGAGAATTACAAGGGATTTGCCGAGGCAATCGCGGAGACGGGTTTAGGCCCCATGCAACAACTGAAAAACTCGCTGGGTGATCTTGGTGAGCAGATCGGTGTGATTCTGATGCCGATGGTTCAGCAGATCGTCGTATGGTTGCAGGACTTCGTCGCGTGGCTACAGCAGCTTTCCCCTGCAACGAAAACTACAATCGTGGCGATTGGTGGACTGGCCGCAGCGATCGGCCCGTTGTCGTTGGGGCTGGGAACTGTACTCAAAATGCTGCCGCTGCTGAAAGCCGGGTTTGCCGCTATGCTTGGACCGGTGGGATTGGTCGCAACGGCGATCGCAGCCGTAACGACTGCGATCATAGGATTCAATGCGGCTAAAAAGCAGGCTTTTTCAGACGCGGCGGATCAACTTGTCGAGAAGTGGCGCGACGGGAACTATACGCCTGAGCAACTGTCCGATTTGCAGAGCCGGAAACAGGCAAGGGTTTCCGCCCTGAAAACCGGGATTTACTACGATCAGAAAAGCAATGGCTACGATCCCAAGAAACCCGAACGCATTCGGCAATCGAAGGAGGAGATCGCGCAGCTTGAAATCGAAATCGAGGCCATTCGACGCCTGATCGAGATAAAAAAACAAGCGGCATCCGCTGCCAAATCGACAATTACGACGACAACAGAGGAAAATTCGGGAACGAAAAAAGCAACGGGCCTGATAGGTGAGTTGCAGGATAAAATCAGCAAACTCGAAGAGGCGAAAAAGAGCACGTTTAACACCTATGAGATACATAATCTGAATCTCGAATTAGAGAAGTTGCGGGCTAAGCTTGAAGAGTTGCAAAACACCGGTAAGCGCGGAAGTATTATCGGGAACACGAGCGGCCTGTTGCAGGGGAAGATTACTCCATTGCAATTCGATCCGAATGCGATTAATCCGCCAACTGAAATTTGGGATAACGCGATTGCAAATTTCAGGACTAATATGGAAAATTTGCAAAAAGGAGCGAAAGAAGCCCTTTTTGATTTTGGGACGGTCATTCAGCAATTTGCAGCAGATGCCGCGATAACGATCGGCGAAAGTATTGGAGACTTGTTGGGGGGAGATAGCACCTTTGAGGATTTATTAGGCAACATAGGGGGGCTTATCGGTCGCTTTTTGAAATCTATAGGCAAACAGGTTATCAGCTTGGGCACAATGATGTTAGCGATTAAAAAATCGGTAGAAAAATCATTTGCAAACCCATATGCTACGATTGCAATCGGTATCGCCGCTGTTGCTATGGGTAGTGCGCTCATATCATCTTTTAACAAGCGAGCCAACAAGGGGATAGCCCTTGCAAACGGCGGCCTTGCCTACGGTCCGACTATGGCGCTTGTCGGGGACAACCGCGGCGCAGGAAGCGATCCCGAAGTAATTGCTCCGTTGTCGAAACTCAGGCAGTACGGTTTGGGGCGGCAGTCGATCGAATTCATCGGCGGGCAGTTCCGGCTAAGCGGGTCTGATCTGCTGTTGTCGATACGCCGTGAGGATGCTAAAGTAAGCTATATAAATGCGGGTGTATAATGGCGACGTACGGACTCAAATATTATTGCGATTATCGGTCGAAGATGCGCGATCGGTTGCTTTACCGTATCGAGATCGAAGAACGAGGCAATGCCAATACCAGCGAGACGTACGCGGCCATGATGCGTCCGTATGCCGATGTGTTCACACTGAAACAAGGCGGCACGGACGATCCGGAATATACGGCGATAAAGGGGTGTTCTCTGACGCTGAAAATACTTTGCGTCGATGATATGGAATACTTGTCGCTTTTCACGACTGACCCGCGAAAATACCGCATTACAATATACAAATACCAGAACGACGATCCGGCGAGTCCTTCTAAGACGATGCTATGGCGCGGGTTCCTCGCGGCAAACAGTTATAAGGAAGAGTTTGCCCACCCGCCCTATGTGGTTACGCTCTCGGCAACCGACGGCTTGTCGCTGCTCGGCGCAATGCCGTTCCGTGATGCAAAAGGCGCCAAATATACGGGGACTATCTCCGCATACGATCTTTTGCAGGAGGCGATCGAAAGTCTGGAACTCGATTTGCCGGTGTGCGAATGGCTCAACTTGGAATCGGATGATTCCACGGCGCCGTCGCTGAAAACCGTATATGTAGATCGCGCACGGATATACGGCATGTATGAAGACCCGACATGGCTCAACGCATTGGAAATATGCGTTCAGTCTTTCGGCGGTCAGATATTTCAGGCCGACGGCGTGTTCCACGTCCGCCGGATCATATCGTTGCGCGGGCAGGTAAGGCCGGCGGCGTTTTTCAAAACCAAGAACCGGCCCGTGCTGCATGACATGTGGCACAAGAGCTGCGACGCGAATACCTCGAATGACCTCAATCTGCTGGCTCCCTACAAATATGCGGAGGTAAAAACACCTTCTGTAGATCATAATCTGGGCCTTGAAGAGTATTACAATGGTAATAATTGGGTTGATCGGCAAAATATTGCGGGATTTTTGTCGGTCGGGCATCGCATTATCGTTTATGGCGCAGGTGTTAGTAACATTTCTTTGAAAATTCCTTTTAAAATCACTCCTGTCAATTCTATCAATTTAGAATTTTCGTTTGATTTGTACAACCTTGTTACTGTAGACAGTGTTATCGGTGAAATTGCAGTCTTGCTAAAATCACAATCGCATTCGTATAAATGGGATGAATCGTCTGGTTCTTGGGTAGAATCGGTCGGGGAATTTAAATACAACTATTCCGTCGATGCTTCTGCAGGAAAGGGTAACTATTTATATCCATATACGGCATTTAATAAATTAAAGAGTGCGACCCTCAAAACTACGATTACCACTTTCCCTGATGATTACCGCAACGAAGATTACCAATTGTACATACGATTGGTGATGCAGCCCTCCAGACTCAGTGTTGCCGGTGCTTATGGGTTTACTCATGTAATAGTTTCTAACATTAGCATTGATGCAAGCCTCGGCGAAAACAGTATAGACCCCTACTCGTCAAAAATATCTGTTTCATCGTTGAATTCGGATAAATGCAGCTGGGATGTGCCGATCCGTGACGGGGGTTACAATGCCAATGCCGAGGCCGTGCTGCCTAACGTTTTGGCAGACTCGGCGGGAGCGCCTATTGTTTCGTGGGTGTCCCGCACCGAACGGGGATTTATCATGGATATGCTTGCCGACGACATCAGACGTCTGCGGGCGAATGTAGATCGGCAGTTGGGCGGAGGTGAATTGCGCTGCCCGTTTGCCGTCGATCTTAATTCTCTTTTCCGCGACTGGTTGTTCACCAAGGCGATCTACTATGTCAATTCGTGGGAGTTGATTGCATCGCGGCAGGTGTATAAAGTTCAGCTGCGCGAATTGATCGACATGAATCATGTCTTGAAGCCGCTCGAATTGGCCCATATCCGGACGTTTACAAATAACGAGCGAATATTTGCGGCATTGCATAGTACGCTATTCCTGCGTACTGGAAACGCCCCTTACGGCATCGAACTGTTCGACACGGAGACCAGAGCCGTGACGGAATTGCCTTATCGGTCCGACAAACTGAATATCCGCAAAGGATTCAATGCCGTTGTCCTGCAGGTGGGTGATACGGACCTGTACGCAGTGGATAATGTCGGGGAAGTCCTTTCGCACTTGGATTCCAACACAACCGATGTGCTGAAATATGATACGGCTTTGTACGATGCGGCCCGCAAGGTGTGGGTGTCGTATGACGCGACATCGGAAGCGGGGAAGGTCACGGTTACGGTTTTCACCGATGCCTTCGAATTGGAGTCGCAGGACACCTTCGATGTTGCCGCAACCGGCATGTCATTAATGGCGAATGGCTATTTGATCCACACGGCATCCAATACCTATTGGCATAATTACGAATTGCACCCGGCAGATGTCCTGCTGGCGATCGACGACAAATCCAATCCGATGACGGCGGCGCCCGTAGAAACTCTTGCAGTCTCCGACTCTTTGATCGTACTCAAGGATATTACTGCTCTTCGCGCTCCAACAAGCGTTCGCCGGCGTGTCGGTGGAGAGTTGAAATTTACAGAAACGCTGTACATCTTGAGTGAGGGGGCGGGACCGATCGTTACGGCCGATGCGAACAGTTCGATTGCCGTTGCAAAAATCGACGCTGACAGTATGTCTTATCTGTCAGCCTACGACCTGAGGAGTAAGAAACACTGCCGAATAGAGATCGATCGGAATAGCGATGTCGCTGTCTGCGGGGCCAATGTCTGCGTAATGTCGTATGAAGCGGGCGGCAGTCGTTTGTCTGTTGTGCCCTTCGAAGACAGTGTAGGGTTGATCGAGATGCCCGAAGATTCGATCCAGTTCCGGATAAAGGTTGTTGATGCTGTCACTGGTAATGCTATTCCGGATATTCGTATCGTGGTCAGCCATAATAATGTCGATCTGGGCAGCCTCCATACGGACCATGACGGAGAGGCAATCTGGAATTACGAAAAATCCGCGGACGCATGGGAGGATTCTTTTGCCGGTACGCAGATGCAATTTACGATGAAGTATGCCGAGCCGCTGACGCTTGTAGATTCTCTTGGCCGTGTGCTTTTGGATTCTAATGGCCGAACGTTGAAGGTGCCGGCAGGGGAAGAGATTTATTTTGAAGCCTCGGCATCCGTTGTACTCAAACATTTTTCCGTGTCTGTAAAGGATGGGTACGGTCTCAAAATGCGGCTCATCAAGAAATCGGACTTCGTACTGACCCCTACGACAGTGGAACTTCCCGTCATCGGGGGCCGTCGAGAACTCACGGTCACACCGGGTCTGTTCCCGATCAAGCGTTGGGACGGCGCGGAATGGCTCGTCAGCACGATGCAGGGGTATGGCGGGATCGCGCTTTCAGCCGAAGCCACGGAGTATGAGCGCGACACGGCCGCGGAGTTCGGTCCCGACGCCTACGGCTGTCTGGGCCGCTGCTCGGTCGCGGTTCATCAGGACGGCACCGCGCTGGTTTCGCGTCCTATTAGCTTCCGTCTCTCGATCCTCGATGAGCAGGGCGCCCCTGTCTCCGCGGACCAGACGCATATCTACTGGCAGGGTGCCGACGGTACGAAGCGACATATCGGCTTCGCCTATTACGATGTCATCGAAACCGTGCTGGATGGCGCTTCGGTGCTGGCCTTCAATCTCGAAGTCACGGTTTCCGAACCGGGCTTTAAGGCTTTCACGACCGAAATCCCGATCCCCGCGGGTACGGACGAATATTCGTGGGAGGGCAGCGTTACGCTCCGTAATTCGAGCCGCAACCTCGTTCTGGACTTCTCGGTCGTGAATGAAAACGACACGCTTATCGAGGATGCCGAGGTGGCGGTGCTCTACACGACCGATGCGGGTGAGGAAACCTACTACAGCACGAAGCAGGGACGAGTGCAGGCAACGGTTCCCGGCGTGACTACCGATGCGTTCCCACTGGGCATAGTGGCCGCAAGAGATGGGTATGATGTCTATGAAAATATCGTTCAGGTTCCGGCCGGCAGCGAGGACTACACGTATGATAAAAATGTAGTACTGCATAGTTTAAATCAGCCGGGCGTAAGTTTTACAACAGCCCTTCCGTGGACATCTGCGGCCCACTTGGTCGCTATCAAGAACACGGGCAGCGTTGATTTGGTGCTGTTGTCGATGCCCGAATGGTGCCAAGGCACTGCAGAACCGCCGCTGAACATGCCGATCGGACACGGACAGGCTTTTGCCGTCAAGAAGAACGAGACGGGAGCAGCCCGAACGGGTACGATGGCGATGGAGTACCACAACACGGAGACGGGCGAGACGGTGGCCTACAACGTCGAGGTCACGCAGGAGGGATAGGCGATGTGCCTCATACATTGGAGTAAATTTACAGAGTGAAGAACATGAAAAAACAGCATTGAAATGGCAGACACGTACACACTGCAATACCCCGGCGAGCGGGTCGATCAGGATTTGGAGCGCGCCGAGCGCGCCACGGTCGATCTCACGCTCGCCGCGACGCTGGGGGCCGAGGCTCAGGGCTTCCCGCTGGTCGTCACTACGGCGGTTTCCGAGGTCAATGAAATGTATAAGCTCTACGCCGCGAACCGGAGCCGGTACCGCTGGATGCTTGTCGTCACGCAGGCGTCGGGCGGCGCGTTCGTCGAGGTCGCGGAGGTGGGACCGGTGACGCAAAGCGGCGGCATCGACCTCGTTTTCGACTCGAAATACAACGGCCGCCGCTATGCCGTAACGCTTAAGCTGGCCGGCGGGGAGGTTACGATCGTCAGCGCGCACGTCCTTGCGGACCTCTCGAATCCGGTCCTGCAGGGCAAATCGGCAGGCGGGGGCGAGACTCCGATCCGTGAAGTCACGGACCGGTCGGGCAAGACATTCTATCCGGTCACGGCGGCCGCGGGCGTGAAGATGCCCGACGGCACGACGCTGGACGACAGCGCCAAGCGTTCGACAACCGCCCTCGATGTGCTCGCGCATTCGGACTGCACGCTGGAGGAGCGCGTCGCGTACCTCGAATCGCTGCTCGCAAGGATGCTTTCGGGCGATGTCCTGATCCCGGAACTGCAGGTCAAGAGATTGGGCATCTGGGGCGGCAACAACATCGTCGTTACGGGCGAGGGCGCTCCGGCGAAGGCTCCCGACCGGGCCGGACAGTTCTACATCGACACCAAGAACAATGCGGTCTACCACTCTGTGGGAAATAACGCCGTATCGGACTGGAAAAACAACTGATACGATGTCTCAGGTTAACCGATACGCGAACAAAGCCGCTTATGAAGCGGATGCTTCCCGGCTTAAAACCCGGTCGGCGGTGTCATACGTTGAAAACGACGGCGAGGTGATCTACGACGGCGTGAATGTCGTTGTCGGCCGGGATGCCGCGGACGCCGGCGATCTGGCGGTCTTCGACAAGACGGACAGTACGCTGAAGTTCGTCAAGGGGGCGACGCTGCTTTACGACCAGCTGCCGCCGGAACTCGTCCCTATGGCCGTGGCCTACGGCCGCCGGGGCGACAAGGTGCGCATCGTTGCCCTGCGCCATCTGGACTTTTACAAATGGGCAGTGGCGTATGAAGTGAAGCTTTCGGGCTTCGATCTCTCTTCGGGCGGCAGTTTTACGCTGCATATCTACACCTCGGATTTCGAGTTCACCTATCCTGCCGGGGCAACTCTCGCAAGTATCGCGGCGCAGATCAATGCGAACTCCGATATTACGAATACCTATTCATGGAAAGCCACGGCGTCGGACGAGCTGAATGCCATTGTCATGGAGTGCAATGCGTGGTCCACAACCGAAGGTCATAAAAAAATATCCGCATCGGGATGCACGCTTACCAAGCATGCGGAAGATGTCGATTACCAGACCACCACTGCCATTATCCCCCAAAAAACAACGGTCAACGTACGCCGCAGAAATGGCGCTGACTCACAACTGGCCGGATGCGACAACGAAGTGTTTCTGGAGTACTACAGAGAGAACGGCACGACGGGAACCAATATCCTGCCGGGCAGCTCGGCGATCATCCGGGAAAGCGTTTTCACCGAGGCCGACAACCCGGCGCTGGTTGCGGCCTATCCGACCTACCGGGACTATCTTTTCGGGGAGCACTTGGCCCAATATCCGTCGGCTTACGGGGCATTTCTGCAGGACGGCAAAAGCAATACGGCTCTCCTCGCCGGGAAAACAAGGACAGACTTCTACGGCAGGAATGTTCCGTGCTATCCGGCCGCTGCCGCAGCTGCGGCCTATGGAATGCAGGTCGCGGGGATGACTACCGGGCTGGAAGCGGGTGCATGGTGGCTGCCGTCGGCCGAGGAGCTGTGGCTGATGGCCAAAGGTCTCTTATTCGCGCAGCCTTACGATCCGGTCAATCGGACATTGTCCGTGTCGGGGAAAGTGATCGCCAAGGCGGATTACATGTCCTCGTCCTCCGAGCGGAGCAATCTCTATTATTATAAAGTCAACAAATACGGAAATACAAGCTGGGCGATCGACAACCAGCCGAAACCATCATCCTGCATTGTACGCCCGGTATCGGAGATATGAAAAACCATAGCTGATTATGTCACAAATAAACAAATATGCGGATAAGGCCGCCTACGAATCGGACACTGCGCGGCTTAGAACCCTCTCGTCGGAATCCTACATCGAGAACGACGGCGTGCTGCTTTACGACGGTGTGAATGCTGTGGTCCCGAAATCCGCCGCCGGTGTCGGGGACCTTGTCGTGTTCGACAAGACGGAGGGAGTGTTGAAATTCATCAAAGGCGCTACGCTCGTTGCAGATAAGATGCCCGCCGAATTGGTTCCCGCGGGCGTGGTGTACGGCCGACACGGCGATAAGGTGCGGATCGTGTCGCTGGAAAATGCGATCTTCGACGGATCGACGAGTATTCAATGGGCGGCCCCCTACGAAGTAGCCTTGTGGGGTTTCGATCTTGCAGCGGGCGGAACCGCCGTTCTTACATTTGGAACCGGAATTTATAAAGTCGATTTGCCTTTGACATGGGGCGCGGGTGCGAAACTTTCGGATATTCATGCTCAAATCAACTCATTCGTGACCGGGCAAATCAAGGATTACGGCTGGGCGTCGAGTGTTGACGAGGCAAATTCGCGTATCATCATGTCTTCGAATACGTGGTCGCCCGTCTTTTCGACTATTGGCGTCGTAAGCGGTTGCCAAATCACAAGGCCGCCGGAAGACGTGGACTACCAAACAACGTTGACAGGGGTACTAATAGAGGGAACCAACGATTATATACGATGCAAAAACGGTGTCAATGTATCGTTTGCGGGCTGCAATCCCGAAAGATTCCTGCAATATTACTCTATAAATGGCCGCGACGTGACAAACATCGTTCCGGGCAGTTCGATAATTATCCGGGAAAGTGTCTTTACGGAAGAAGCCAATCCGGAATTGGTCGCCGCCTATGCGACATACCGAGATTACTTGTTCGGGGAGCACTTGGCCGAATATCCATCGGCCTATGGTACAATGCTGCGCGACGGCAGGATGAATACTGCGAAGATCGGCGGGCTACGGTTCGTTAACATTCACGGCGAAAGCGTTCCCTGTTATCCCGCTGCTGCGGCCGCTCTCGACTACAGCGTCACGGTCGAGGGCGCAACTACCGGACTGGAGGCTGGGGCATGGTGGATGCCATCGGTCGAAGAAATGTACCTGCTAATGCGCGATAGAGCGCTGACAGCTGCGGATGTCGCAAAAGACCCTGTTAACCTCTCACTAACCCAGCTCGGTAAAGCAACCTGCTATGGAGGTGGGTATTCTATTAAAACCTCATGCGAGTATAACACTAATTCATCTTTCGTATACGAAGGTTTGTCGGGTTATATAGGTTCGCAGTACAAAGCAGTTAAGGCGCATGTCCGCCCCGTATCGGAAATTTAGAATCATGGAAACACAACAGCAAATCAACATCCTCGAATCGCGGCAGCTGGAGCTGCGGGCGATTATGGCCCAGTCCGACGACCGGGCAGTCAAATGCTTCAAGAACGGCATATCGTTCAAGGAGACCTACCCGGAAGACTATGCCCGGTATGAGGCGGCCAATGCGGAGTACAACCGCAACGAAACGACGCTGGCTGAACTCAAAGCCAAGCGGGCCGAAGAGCGGGCCGCGGAAGAAGAACAGAGACTTAAAATCGAACAGCTATGAAAAAACTACTCGACTATCTGGCCCGGCCCGTGCTGGAGCTGGCTGACAGAATTCCCTACAAACGCTACGTCTACTTCACGTCGGGCGTGCTTATCGCCTGTCTCGTGCTGATGGCGGCGATTTTCTGCAACGCCCCGGTGTGGGCCGCGCTCATCATTTCGGCGATCGCCGTGAATCTCGCCGCCTTCTGGAAGGAGTACTGGCACGACGCGACGCCCGAACCGCGCGACATCGTAACGGCGGTGCTCGGCGGCGGGGTGGTGTGGATCACCGTGCTGGCGCTTATTTTCGTCGAATTTCTAAAGGGGTAGTGCGGCATGCAGGACAAGATGGATAAAGGGCTGGGGTGGCTGGAAAAGCTACTCAATATGGAGAAGACTTTCGGATTCTTTCGGATCATCCGCGCGCTGCTGCTGATGGCTCTGACCTCAATCGTGCTTCTGTTTACCTTCAATCCCCGGTATCTATTCGAACGAATGGAAGCCCTTCAGACAGAAAGACATGCCGATGCCGTGACACGCCGCATCAACGCCGACGCCGAAATACGACTGATCCTGCATCGCCTGCTGCATACGCTCGATGCTGACCGGGCATGGCTTATCGAGCTGCATAACGGCAGTAAAAACCTTTCGTCCGGGCTTCCGTTTCTCTACGGCGACATGCGCATCGAGGAGGTCGCCGAGGGGATCGGCAATGTGGATGACGAGTATACGGATTTTCAGCTGTCGAAATACCCGTTTGTCGGAAAGGTCTTCGAGGACGGTTACTACTGGGGGGCGATCGACTCGGTGCGGACCGTAGACGAACGGATGTATTTTAAATTCAAGTCGAACGACGTGAACGAAATCGCTTTGCTGGCGCTATACTCCGGGGAAAAGCCGCTCGGAGCACTGGGCGTGAGCTTCTGCGGGGACAAGCAGATGGATTCGCAACGCGTGGGCAAGATCATCCGCAAATGCGGCGTCCAGATAGCGACGCTTTTATCGAATACGGATCGTAAAAATCAATAGCTATGGCAACTCGAAAAGAACAGATCGAATTTGTGAAAAAGATTTACCCCGCGGCCGAACGGCTGTACCGCGCCGGCGGAGTGCATCCGCTTTTCGTCACGGCGCAGGCTGCGCTCGAAACCAGTTGGAAAATTAAGGGCATCGGCAACAACATCTTCGGCATCACGAAGGGAAGCAGCTGGATCGGTCCGGTGTCACTAGAGCTGACAACGGAGTATTTCAATACCAAAGACGTTAAATTCAAAGCCCCGGAACGGGTCGTATCGGTAGAGCAGGTCGGACCGAACCGGTACAAATATCGGGTCTATCGGTATTTCCGGAATTTCGCGTCGTTGGATGAATGTCTCGACAACCATCTGGAACTGCTCCGTAAGCCGGGCTATGCCGATGCGTGGCCGTACCGCGACGACGCTAAAGAGTTTGCCCAGCGATTAGTGGACAGCGAGGGGGCGAGGTATGCCACGGCTCCTAACTACGCCGAGGTCATAATCTCGCTGATTGACAGCGTCGCGCGAATCGTAAAAGCAGAGGAGTTGTGAAACGGCTGCTGGAAATAATCCTTCTCGTCGCGCTGTTCCTCCTCGGCTACCGCTTCGGCCGCCGGTCGGCAGAGATCGTAACCACGGAGACCACGCGCATTGACACGGTGTTCTATCCGAAGCCGGAACCGGTCCGCGTGCTGCCGCCGACCTTCGCGTCGGTCAAGGTTCCGCGCCTGCTGTTCGCACCGCGCGACACGGTTTTCCGGACTGTGATCGCCGACGGTCCGGACAGCATCGAAATCCCGGTAACGGTCGAGCACAAAGAGTACGGTGACAGCACCTACCGGGCGCAGGTCAGCGGCCCGCGGATCGGCACCCTCGGTCCGTCGCTCGACTGGATCGAGACCTACAACCACACGGTCACCCGGCAACAGACAATCACCCGTCGCAGCCGCTTCGCCCTGACCGCTGGAGTCGGGGCCGCGTACACCCCGCAGGGATTTCAGCCCTATGTCGGAGTAGGGGCGGGGGTGATATTGTGGAAATGGTAGTCCGCTGCTACGCATACAGAGAAGAAAAAGCCCCCGACCAAAAGTCGGGGGCGCTCTCTTTTCAATAGAAAAGCTGTCAAACAATAACTACAGAGAGAGAGCAGATAATTGCGCCGTGATGGCCCGCAAGCCGCTTTTTATGCGTTCGATCTGCGGCGGCCGGGGATTCTTTGCCCCCGTGGCGTAATGTCCCAGCTGGCGGGGCGAAATACCGGATGCCTGCGCCAATGCCGAACGGGAAACCAACCCTTCGGCAACATGGACCAATGCACGGCCGTTTAATTCAAACTCTAATTCATATTCACCGTCGAATACGGCGGGAATTTCGTAACCGTCTTCCCGCATTCCCTCCAGATGAAATTCGAGTGCTGCAGCGAATTCCCGTTTTATGCCCTCCAACGAGTGCGCCGTGGCAATACAGCCGGGGGCATCGTCGCAACTTGCGCTATAATTCTGATCCCACCCGATCAGTACGTTTATTTTTTGCATATTTCTTTGTTTTTGGGCAGGTTGGCCTAATGCCAACCCGCCTGATTATAAATACTGTGGATATTGTTTTCGTCAATCGTATCGCTCGGTTTCCCGTTTACTGTTACCAATCCTTTTTTTATCGGGTGGCCGAATTGCCGGTGACTGCCTCTTTGCCGCTTTAGATACCAACCGTCATCGGCCAACATCTTTAAAATCTCTCTGACTTTGTAACGTTTCATAACTCGTGTTTGTTATTGTTTGACATTACAAAGGTAGTAAAATTACTACTAATTGCAAATAAAAAAGTACTTTTTTTACTACCTTGCGCAAAATTTATTCCGAATTTCATCCTTAAAAATATGGCGCGTTCTATTAACATTGCCGGAGTTGCGAAGCATATCGCTCGATGGATGTCGTTAGAATCTTTGCGTATATTTGTGTTATTGCGATATTTTTATGGCCGAGCATTCGAGCCACGACCTCTATAGGTACATCCCGGTTAAGGGCGATCGTGGCGAAAGTATGGCGGGCAAGGTGGGATGTGAGCGATTTGCCCGTGCTCAGTCTCTCTTCGATAATATGCAGGTAGTCGTTGTACTTCTGATTCGAAATAATTGGCAACTTGTAATTATAGCGCTTCAACACCTCTAATGCCGGCGGGAGAATTGGAGTGAAAAAGTGCGATCCGGTTTTAAGGCGGGCGCCGTCTATATAAGGATAGCCGTTTCTGTACACAACATCGGTGTGATAGTTGAAGCGCGCCAAATCTGAATACGCCAGCCCGGTATTTGCGCTAAATACAAATAAATCGCGGACGCTGGCGAGTTTATCGGGCAATTCCAATTCGATCATTTTTTGCATTTCGATCTCAGTCAGCGGGGTCCGTTCTTTTGCTTGTCCCCGCGCGTCCTTAAATATGTTGTACGGGTTTTCCTTGATATACCCAAGATTGAATATTCCCAATACGTACGGCTTTATCGCTTTGTGATAGTTGTGCAATGTCGATTGGCTCCTGTTCACGATTCTATGGCCGTCTGCGTCGAAAATTTCCGGGTCTTCGTCTCTCAGGAAGATGTCGAAGCGGCTTATGTTTGCCGCCGTGACTGATGCAAACGAACGGATACGGCCGAAACGTTTCAGGGCATTATACGCGACAAGTTTCCGCCGGCGTGACGATTCTTTCATTGTCTGGGTCGTGATGCGCTCGTACATATAGGTCAAAAATGACCCTTCGCCATGCGTGGCCGTATCGTCCACGTAAGCGTTGAATGACTGCAAATCCAGCGGGACGCCGCCGGCCTCCATGCGCAACAGCATTTTTTCATATTGCATGCGCATTCCCTCCAATTTTACCATTAGTGAGTGCGCGGAAGGGTGGTTGATAATCTTCCCCTCGTGCCATTGGTGGGGAAGCAGCATAATGTCTGTCGGAATAATTTTACGGGAATTGCGCGTAAAATAAATCTCCAATTCCACCCGTGCGGGGGTGGTGGGTGTGGCTTGCCTTCGGCGGTCGAAAACAAAGCGTGTCACCTCTTTTTTTTGTTTCATTGTAACGCAGAATTTGGCCCGTGTAACGCATTTTGTGACGCATCATGTTGTTTTACGTCATAATATGTAGATGACAAGGCCGGTTTAACAATTATTAAACCTCTGCGAAATAGAATGTAAAATGCTTGTAGCTTCTTGATAAAGAGCGCGATACTTGTGTATTCAGTAATCGCGCTCTATTCATTCAAGGTGTGAAACCCTCGTTTTTAGTGATCCCGCTGGGGCTCGAACCCAGGACCCCAACATTAAAAGTGTTGTGCTCTACCAGCTGAGCTACGGAATCTCCGATACCAAGAGGGGTGTTTCCCGTTTTTGGTGGTGCAAATGTATAGAATATTTTTGTTTTACCAAAATAAAACGATATTTTTGTAGGCGTTTAAGTGAAAAAATTCAATTCTAAACTCATATTACCTATGTGTAAAGCGTTAATTATCGGTGCCGGAGGCGTCGGAACGGTCGTAACCCAAAAAATCGCCGCCAATCCCGTTTTTACGGACGTGATGCTGGCCAGCCGTACCAAATCCAAGTGCGACGCCGTTGCGGCGGCTATCGGCGGCGGCCGTGTCAAGACCGCGCAGGTCGATGCCGACAATGTGGCCGAATTGTGCGAACTCTTCCGCGCGTTCCGTCCCGACATCGTGGTCAACGTGGCCCTGCCTTATCAGGACCTGACGATCATGGACGCCTGCCTTGAATGCGGCTGCAACTACCTCGACACGGCCAATTACGAGCCCAAGGACGAGGCGCATTTCGAATATTCGTGGCAGTGGGCCTATCAGGACCGCTTCAAGGCCGCGGGGCTGACGGCGATCCTCGGCTGCGGCTTCGATCCGGGCGTTACGGCCATCTTCACGGCCTATGCCGCCAAGCACCATTTCGACGAGATTCATTACCTCGATATCGTGGACTGCAACGCCGGCAATCACGGCATGGCTTTCGCCACGAACTTCAACCCCGAAATCAACATCCGCGAGGTGACGCAGAAGGGCCGCTATTACGAAAACGGCGAATGGGTCGTCACCGAGCCGCACGAAATCCACCGTCCGCTCAACTATCCCGGCATCGGCGAGCGCGAATCCTACGTGATCTACCACGAGGAGCTTGAATCGCTCGTCAAGAACTATCCGACCATCAAGCGCGCCCGTTTCTGGATGACCTTCGGTCAGGAGTACCTCACGCACCTGCGCGTGATTCAGAATATCGGCATGGCGCGTATCGATCCGATCATCTACAACGGCGTCGAGATCGTCCCGATCCAGTTCCTCAAGGCGGTGCTTCCCGATCCCAAGTCGCTGGGAGCCAATTACCACGGCCAGACCTCGATCGGCTGCCGTATCCGCGGCATCAAGGACGGCAAGGAGCGTACCTATTATATCTATAACAACTGCGATCACGAACAGGCTTTCCGCGAGACGGGCACGCAGGCCGTCAGCTTCACCACGGGCGTACCGGCAGCGCTGGGCGCGTCGATGTGGGCCAAGGGGCTCTGGCGCGGTGCCGGTGTGTTCAATGTCGAGGAGTTCGATCCCGATCCGTTCCTGGCCGAGTTGGGCGAGCAGGGGCTGCCCTGGCACGAACTGTTCGACGTCGACATCGAGCTCTGACGTGCAGGGCGGTAAAATCCCAAAAAGGGGAGCGGTTCATGGCCGCTCCCCTTTTCGGTCTTATAATGCCGACTTTTCGGCCGCGGCGTTAAACTTGCGCCCCTTTGTTGTATTATATATGATACATTTTTATTATCTTTGGGCATCAATTAACCCATTTGAATAGATAGTATGAAAATGAAATGTATCCTATGTGCCGTCGCCGCACTTACAATGTGCTCGACGACCCTGACCGCAGCTTCTGCGGAGGAAAAAGAGAACGTGGAGTTCAAACGCCATTGGTTCCTGCAGGTACAGGCGGGTGCCGCCTATACGCTCGGCGAAGTGGATTTCGGCGAGCTGGTATCTCCGGCCGCAGCGCTGTACGCCGGGCATCGGTTCTCGCCCGTATGGGGTATGCGCTTCGGTCTGAGCGGCTGGCAGAGCAAAGGCGCCTGGGTCTCGCCCGAGTCGGTCTACCAGTATAAATATTTGCAGGGCAACGTCGACGTGACGCTCGACCTGGCCAACCTGTTCGGCAAGTTCAACTACCGCCGCACGGTCAATCCTTACCTGTTCGCGGGTGTGGGCGTGAACGGGGCGTTCGGCAACGACGAAGCCAACGCCCTCGACGACCAGGGCTATACGCTCCAGAACGTGTGGTCGGGCAGCAAGGTCTTCGTGGCCGGACGCCTGGGGCTGGGCGTCGATTTCCGCTTTTCGGACTGCGTGTCGTTCGGCGTGGAGCTGAATACCAACATGCTTTCCGACAAATACAACTCGAAGAAGGCCGGGAACCTCGACTGGCAGTTCAATGCGCTGGCCGGGTTCACCTTCCGCTTCGGCAAG
>ERZ773139.1392-NODE-1392-length-28000-cov-3.885990_pt1 | contig 28000 bp, 20 predicted proteins | sample MGYA00580854_ERZ773139 | MGnify/ENA primary metagenome ERZ773139 (study PRJEB29015, sample SAMEA2737809) | human gut metagenome | biome: human gut; feature: human-associated habitat; material: faeces | place: China | collected 2012 ...
TGTGTCGGGAACTTGTTTTGCCAATACAACAATTTTCAAACTCATGCTATTAATTTTAGTATTAGTATTTCTACAAGTTAGCAGCCAGTAGTCAAGTAGTAAGTATCTTGCTATTCAAACTATCCGGTTAACTATCAGCGTGCAAAATTACTCAAACACTTGGTTCTGACAAGAAATACGAGTAAAAAATGCACAGTATTAAGTTTTTTGAGCAAATGAGGAGGAAAATAAACTTATATTTCAATCATAAACTGAAGCCGACTACAAAGTAGAGTTGCTCTTCGTAGGGGTTGGCTATCAGCTTTCCGAATACGGGCAGTGAGAATGTGGAGGTAATCTTCAATTCTTTGCTGGCGGAAAGCCCTGCGTTGACAACATTGAACTTGTCTGAATACATGCCTTCCCACGGAGTGAAGCCTGCTTCGAGGGCAAAATCCACTCCTTTTATGTGAAACGGATAGCTGAGTTCGCAGTAGCTGGACCAGGCGCGTTTTCCGTTTTCGCGATAGTCATTGCCGGCAAATGTGGTGTACCAACTCACCGAAAGCGGGAATTTCTCGCAAAGCATGTATCCGGCACCGGCTTCGAAAGTATGTCCGGTGGAGTGTGCTTTATAATTGAAATATTTGAAAGGTTCGTCTTCCGTTTGAGTAAAATAGTTGTTGGCATATAAGGTAAGGTTCTTATATTCGTACTCCAGTGAAAGGTCAATCTCGTTGTTCTTATGACGGAATTCTGTCGACCCCCAGGCGTAGACGGTCAGCCCTTTCCAGTTGAAGCCAAGTGAAGGCTGAACGCTGGCATTGCCGCTGTCCATACCTCTCCAGATATAGCTGCTGACAAAATCTGCATTAACAAAGACTTCCTGCGCCTGTGTATAAACGGCGCAAAATAAGATTGCAATAAGTAGGAGTTGTTTTTTCATTTTATGGTCTTGTTGCTTACGAGTTAGCGTCTTGTTGTTTACGGGCGGCAAAGATACGGCATTTTTTCTTTTCTTAAAAGATGCCTTCCTATTTTGTACAGTCTGCCGGAGTTAATGGTCAATGGTCTGTTTATTAGTATCTTTCCTACGTTAGATTAACATCTTCGGGTAGTAACAAGGCTTCGTTTCATGTACGTGATCCTGTCGGTTCACGTACATGAACCAACGGGATCACGTATGTAGACCGATGGGATCACATACGTGAAGCGAAGGCAGATGACGCTCGGAAGTGCTTGGGGAAGCCTTGTTCTCCTATTGGAGCTACGGAGTTTTACTCTAATATGCGGCATGTGGGGAACGGAAAAAAGGTGATAATAGAAAATGTCTCCATGTCTATTATCACCTTATTATCACCGCGTATTGTCACTTTTACTTTTCTGGTTGATAGGGTATTAACTGCGAAAAGTGACAAGTGACAATAGAAATTGCAATTTTAACTCCCTAGTAGTTCTAGAATGTGACGTCCATTTTCAGTACGAAAGTGCGGGGAGCAGCTACGGCCATCGGACGGTAGCTATATTCCTTATTCAGCAAATTGTTGACCATAAACTGGAAGGCGACTTCTTTCGTTGCTTTTACTCCGAAGCGTAAATCAACGGTTGCATAGTCCGTATTATGTTTTTTCCAATAGCTCGCCAGCGTTTCTCCTCTTGACTGCCCGAAGAGAATGGTACGTACATAATCCATCAGATCTTTCTGTTGTTTTTCTCGTTCATCCAGCATCAGATAATCCACAGCAAGAATTTTACTCTTCCAGGCCACATTTGCGCCGAGGTTGATACGTTTCCACTGGAAGTCTACCGTAGCTTTGAAACTATGTTTCGGACGATATTTCAGATATTTGCCCGTATTCGATTTTTCTTTCATCTGGAGGGCATCAGAGTAGGTGTCTTCCAACTCGTTGCGCTCTTTGTAGTCGGCATCACGGGGTTCGGTATATACATATCCTAAGTTGTAGAACAATTTTGTATTCTTATTGAAGTTATAAACTCCGTTTGTTGATATTTCCATTCCATAGATTTGCGCTTTCGATACGTTGTGGAACTGTGCCCCGATGCCGAATCCCTTGCCGTCCATCAGCATCCGGATGGCATCACTGATACTGTTGATCATGCTATAATCCGCATTGTTGAACAGACCGAACTGGAATTCGACCATGTCTTTATATTCGGTATAGAATCCGGCTACATCGACAAATCCCTGGAAATTGCCGATTTTGTATCCTTGTTTGAACCCTAGTTCCGCATTGTATCCTTTCTCCGGTTTGATATCGAGGTTCGGATAAATGCCCACTCCTCCGATATCTTTGCGGAGATACTTCTCGTTGATGGACGGATTGCGGTAACCCTGACCTATACTGGCACGGATAAAGCTATAGTCGGCTAACTGGTAATTCAGTCCGGCACGGAATACGGGACGGAACGGAACTTTGGTTCCGAGTATCTTTGTTTCCGCTTCGCGGTAATGGTTGTCCACGCGATAATATTCGGCACGTACTCCTGCCGATACGCTCAGACGGTCCCAGAAACGCTGGTCGTACTGGAAGAAGGCAGCCACGTTATCACTTTTGTATACCTCGTCCATAATGGAGGAATCATAACGGACGTGCTCGTAAGTCATTCCGGTAGTGATCTGTGCACCGCTGTCCCATTTCTTGTTGAACTGGTAGTCGAGATAATAATTGTAGCTTTTGTCCGTTTTAGTTTTTGAATCATTTCTGGACGGATTCATTACGTTTGATAGCCACGGGATAAGGTCGCTGGGCAGTTGTCCGTTCTGTATGCTGCCCAGATCGCCGGGGAGCCCGTTGTCCATGACCCAGGAGATAAGGTCGCAGTAGTCTGCCGTTGTCGCGTTCGGGAAGATATTGCCCAGTGAAGTGAATACTCCGTTCATGGCATCTTCCAGATTTCCGTTGATGAGGCCCGACCCGATACCTACCAGTGCCGGGTAGAGGGAGCTGTAGTCGCCTCCTGCAATGTTCTGGATGGTCTGTGCATTGGTGCCCATATTTCCCAGGATATCGGTGATTGATGCACCCGAACTCGGACGTACAATATTGTCGGCACTATGGTAGAAGCGGCCTTTGATCTTGTGGGAAGTTCCGTTCTCCGGATTCACGTAGTTGATGAACGGGTCGATGTGGAAGTTGTTTTCTTCCCGTCCCATATTGGTGAAAGGAGAGGGCTTGTAAACTTCGGTCGGTGATCTCCAGATAAAGAAGTCTCCGTACTGGTTGGTCAGGAAGTCCACATTCAGCCCGTAGTTGAGTATCTTCATTCCCATGTCCGGCTGGTGGTAAGTCAGGTTGCCGCCCATACGGAACCGTTTGTTGTATCCCTGCTGGCGGTATCCTTCGTCAGTGAACAGATTGATGCTTCCGCTGACATCAAAATGACCGATACGACGGGAATGGGAAAGGTCGAAGCCTTCATAAATCGGATTTCTTATTCCGCTCAGCAGGCTGCCGCGCAGGATAGGTTTCACCGAATATTTTCCGTCTTTCCAGAAGCTTTTGTCACTCCATTGGTATTCGTCGTTCTCCGCATCGCCATATACACCGACGTATGCGCTGAAGCGGGTTTTTGGTGTCAGTCCCGGACGGGCGGTACGTATATTGATGATACCGTTCAAGGCTGACGAACCGTATAATACGGAAGAGGCGCCCTTGATCACTTCTACCTGCTCGATGTTTTCGAGGGGTACGGTATTCCAGTTGATTTCTCCTGTTTTAGGATTCAGCGTACTCATTCCGTCTACCAGAATTTGGCTGCGGGCACCTACACCGTAGGTCCATCCGCTGCCTCCACGCATGGAAGGCTGTTTGTCTACGATGTCCACACCGGGCAGTGTGCGGAGCGTGGAAGTGATGTCCGTTGGTGCCTGGCGGGCGATATCGCTTGCCTTTACCAAATCCATCGATACGGTGACGTTGCTCAGCTTCTGTTCGAAGCGTCCGGCACTGACTACTACTTCTTCCAGCAGCTTGGTGCTTTCTTTCATATAAACATCTTTGGTGATTACATCCCGTCTGCCGATCACCATGGGCATGAGAACATCTTCATATCCCACATAGCTGAATACCAGGTCGACTCCTCCTTCGGGCAACTTGATTTCGTATGCTCCGTTGATGTCGGATACTACCCCTTGATTACCGTGTAGCTTGTATGTCACAGCTGCACCGACCAAAGGTTCGTTCGTGTTGGCATCATATATATGTCCTTTCAATGTCTGGGCAAAAGCAGTTCCGAATCCGGTCAGGAGAATCAGTACTGTCAGTATATATAGTTTCTTCATTGTTTCTATAATTTATGTTTTTTCTTAGGATGGAAAAACGGATGAATGGTTGTCGTTGTCAACCAGGTCAAGTCCCAGGTCCAGCTTGGTAATGATAGACCAGTTATCGTACAACGGACCAAGATAAGAGTCGTACAACATCGGGCCGAAGTTAGGAATGCCTTCCATGACAGGCTGAAGATTCGGAATGAAAGCGATGATAGGGCTCAATGCTGCCCTGTCCAGATATATATGAGTATGCCCGTTCACTTTTTCTATATGCATGGGAATACCTTCTTTTATCCACGAAAAGAACATTTGGAAACTTTGGTAGTCCATATTGGCAATCATGGACAACAAAGAATTATCCAACGATTCGTTTACTGCTCCGAGCAGTGTTTTCAGTAAGAAGGGGTTGGCTTTCAAGATGGCATCTGCGATGCCTGCAATCAGATTGCCGTCGACCGTCTTTCCCTGTCCTTGCATAGCTTGGCTGATGATGGCGGGGAGGTTCAGTTTGACATAAAGCAGGTCATTCTTTACATACCAGTGAGCCAGTCCACGGGGAGAGGGAGCATAAGCGCGTCCCTGAGTTGCGGCAGCGATGTCTTCGGCAGATAAAGTATTGAACATGAGTTTCATCATGATGAACATGCTGACTTGCTGCATCGATTCAGGGTCGTCCATATTGATTTCACTGAACTTCTGTTCTCCCAGTTGCATTTCGTCAGTCGTATATTCGGCAGTGATGTTTCCGTCGGATTCCAGATTGACATTCCGGAGCAATTGTGGCAGGAGATATCCTCCCATACCTTTTATTAAAGTAGAGACGGTGGCATATAAACTTCCGGCATCTTTGACCATTTCCAGATCCATGTCGGTATATAAGGCTGCTGTCAATAGCTGGTTGTCCGCTTCGCCCCATTCGTATTGTCCGGTCTCCTGATTACGTACGACGTCTTTTCCTCTGCCGCGTGTCAGTTCGCTGAGCAGATAACTGTTCATCCATTGGCTTTGCGGCATGGTTACGTTCAGATCCAGTTTCATCGTTTTCGGAGTGATGGCACCGGTGTATGTAACGGTTGCTCCTGCTGCCGAAACGGTCTCTCCGCTGAAGGTGTAGTTATCTTCCTTTTCTAATAAATCCACCCGGAAAGATGTCTCTTTTTCTCCCGGAATGACATCATTCAAAGTCAATGTTCCCTTTTTGCTGTCTTCTGTGATGAAGCTGACAGATTTTCCGATTAGTTTTTCTCCGCTGTAGGTCAGGTCCAGAGTCGATGGTTTGATATACGAGCCATATTCCTGGCTGAGTTCGCCCGGCCAGAACAGCTTGTCGTTATAGGTTTCTTCACAAGATGTAAAGAAGAATGCCGCACAAGCTACCAATAATAGTTTTCGTAATGTTTTCATTCTCTTTTTAGTTTTTATATCTAAGTATTTATTAAAACATTGCAAATGTCGTCTATTCTTGTTTCTACATCAAGCTCCATTTTTCGTATTCGATGTTCTATTCTAATTATTTTGTATATATGTGTCTTGGAATGAATATTCGTAATGTCCCTTCCTTTTGAATAAATGTTCTGTTTTTCATATTTTAATAAAAAGCTTGACTGGATATCAAAAGGAAAAAGATATCTTTGTGGAACTAAATTTCTTAATTATGATTATAGATGATGCGCTTCCCAAATTTGATCTTCCGGTTGATTTTGTTACGGATGACAGTATAACTGGTGACATCCTGAATCAGTACGGTCGTTTTCCCTGCCATATAAAGGCGGGAGTTTTTGTGCTTTGTACGCGGGGAACCGTACGCGCTACTATCAATCTGTCCGAGTATACAATCAGCCGGAATGATTTTGTGACTGTGCTTCCCGGATCATTTATCCAGATTCACGAAGTATCTTCGGATACCCGTGTCTGTTTTGCCGGTTTTTCTTCGGAGTTCATAGCGCGGGTAAGTTATGTGGAGACGTTTCTGGATTTTCTTCCTATGATTCTGAATAATCCCATTATGCCGCTGACGGAAGAAATAGCTCAATTGTACCGGAATGCTTTTAGCTTGCTTATTCGTGCCTATGCCTTGCCGAACACGCTGGACAATAAGGAGATACTGAAATCTATATTTACCATATTCTTTCAGGGAGTGGGCGAGCTGTATAAACGTTGCAAACCGACGACCAACGAGCCGATAAAGCGGGAGCATGAACTCTATCGTCAGTTTATCCAGTTGTTGATGGCAAACTATACGCAGGAGCATGAAGTCTCCTTTTATGCGAAAAAGTGCGGAGTGACTCCGGCGCATTTTTCCGGTGCTATCCGAAAAGCCAGCGGTCACAGTCCTTTGGCCATCATCACGGGAATTATTGTCATGAATGCGAAGGCGCAATTAAAATCTACCCGGTTGCCTGTGAAGGAAATAGCTTTTTCGTTGGGATTCAATAACCTTTCCTTTTTCAATAAATATTTTCGTAAGCATGTGCAGATGACGCCTCAGGAGTATAGGGAATGCTGAATGTGAACGGTGCACAGGCTGCTACATTTACAACGGGCTCGATGGTGACGCAAGTGGGAAATACGAGGGGTGGCGGAGGATGCCCCGGGGGATGGTAAACAGCAGTTTACCGTTGAAAAGAGTACTTTGGTCGATTCTTTTTGTGGAGTAGAAGTAACGGTTCTATCTTTGTATCAATCATTTGGAACAATGAAGCATGAAAAGACTGCGTAAACAACAATTGCTGGAACAGAGCATTTATGGGGCTATCTGGACTGTTATTTTTCTTCTCCCATTGATCGGCGGATACTTTGCCGTTAATGGTGGGCTCGAAAGAGAGGAAAGTCGTGCGGTGATCCATGACTCCTGGTTGACTATCCTCCCTTTTTTCGTGCTGTTTCTGTTGAACAATTACGTATTGGTTCCGTATTTTCTTTTCAGAAAAAGATATTGGCCCTATATTATTTCTGTGGTTTTTCTGATCGCTATTTCGTGCCTGATCGCTCCTGCTCCTTCTATGGAACGGTTTCCGGGGAAGTTCAGGCATGAGAAGATTCATGATAAGAATGGCGATAGTAAAGAGAACCGGAGAAATCAACTTATAGAAATGAGAGAGAGAGCTCGTAAAGAAGAGTCTATCCATTGGGATGAGCTTCGATCGATGGAGCCTGATGTGGAAAAGCCCCAACGACCAGGTGGCTTTCCTAAGCCGGCTCCTTATCCTTTTCCTCCTTTCACTATCCGCTATCTTATTCATTTTGTGGTAGCTTTTCTGATGGTCGGATTTAATATTGCAGTCAAGTTGTTTTTCAAGTCCTTCCGGGACGAAGAAATGCTGAAAGAACTGGAACACCAACATCTGCAGTCCGAACTGCAATACCTGAAATATCAGATAAACCCGCATTTCTTCATGAATACGCTTAATAATATTCATGCACTGGTGGATATCGATACGGGAAAAGCGAAAAGTACGATTGTGGAACTTTCCAAGTTAATGCGTTACGTACTTTACGAAGCCAGCAACAAAACCATTCTGCTGTCGCGTGAAATCCAGTTTCTGGAAAATTATGTCACATTAATGAGTTTGCGTTATCCTGACAGAGTATCCATTGAAAAGAATTTTCCTCTTGAAGTACCCGAGGTACAGATACCGCCTTTGCTCTTTGTCTCTTTTGTGGAAAACGCTTTCAAGCATGGAATCAGCTATCGGAAAGAATCGTTCGTTCATGTAGTGATGCAACTGGAAGACGGAAACAGGCTCTCTTTCAGATGTACCAACAGTACAGGCGGCTCGTCTGATGAGCAGCATCATGGTATCGGTCTGGAAAACGTTCGTAAACGCTTAAGGCTGTTGTTTGGCAATGATTATACCCTTTCCATTACGGAGGAAGATAATAAATTTGATGTTTTACTTATTGTACCTTTATTATAATGAAATGTATAGCGATTGATGATGAACCTTTGGCATTGAAGCAACTGACGGATTATATATCCCGTGTTCCTTTTCTGTCTTTAGTCAAGCCTTGCCAGGATGCTTTTGAGGCGATGAAGGTACTGGCTGATGAGGATATAGACCTGATCCTTGTGGATATCAATATGCCCGATTTGAACGGACTGGATTTTATCCGTTCGCTTATCAGCCATCCGTTGGTTATCTTCACGACTGCTTATTCTGAATATGCGGTTGACGGTTTCAAACTGGATGCTGTCGATTACCTCTTGAAACCGTTTGAGTTCCAGGATTTACTGAAAGCGGCGGATAAGGCACGGAAACAATTTGAATACCGGTTGCTGGAGCAGCAGGGAGAACTGGGGAACAGTTCGCAGATAAAGGGAGATTCTTTGTTTGTAAAGAGTGATTATAGGGTGGTACGTATCGATGTGAAAAATATACGGTACATTGAAAGTATGAGTGAATATGTACGTATTTTCATAGAAGGTGAAGATAAACCGGTCATTACTCTTGCCAGCCTTCAGAAGATGGAGGAGCGGCTTCCCGCGTATTTCATGCGGGTACACCGTTCTTATATTGTCAATCTTCGCAAGATTACAGAAGTTTCCCGTCTCCGCATTATCTTTGATAAGACGACGTATATTCCTGTCGGGGATAATTATAAGGAGAAGTTTACGGAATATATCGGTAAGTTGAGTCTCTTTTAAAGCGCTGCTGTCTTTGATAAATCGTTGCAGGCGGAAGATGATGATAAGACAAAAGCCCCGGGAGCAGAAATCGCTTCCGGGGCTTTTGTTCTTATATAAGAGTCATCTCTTTATTTGATACCCAGTTTCTTTGCTATTTCTTTGGGAAGTGCATCCTTGTGTACCAGGATATTCATAGTCTTGTAAGCGACGAATGCTTTGGAAGCATACCAGATTCCGTCATATTTACCTGATTTGCCCCAGGAGTTCTTTACCATGAAGTATTCTTTACCATTCTGGTCTTTAGCGATACCGTAGATAACCATTCCGTGGTCGTCTGTAGTTTCCCAGTTGTCGAAAGCTGTCTGGCGCATTTCCTGAGTGATTTCCATTTCCGGAAGTGGTCTGGAAGTCAGTTCTTTGCGTTTGTCGGCAGCTGTCATACCTGTCCAGCGGGCCATATCCGAACCTGTCAGTTCTGCACCTTTGGCAGCGTCCGGCATTACAGCGATACCGTCACGGGTGAAACCTTGCTCGCTGACGTCACTGCCCCATGCGAATGTATATCCTTTTTTAACGGCATTGTCCATTACAGCCATGAACTCATCGATCGGAAGGTTGTATGACAGACCGTTACGCCAGTTATCCTGAATTTCGATGGCGAATTGAGAATAGAAAGGATGATGTGTGTAAGAAGTCAGTGATACATAGTCTTCAGCTTTCAGTCCGAGTGATTCAGCGAAAGTTTTCGGAGTATATTCCTTACCGTTGTAAGTGAAGTTTTCCGGGCATGCTCCCAGATAAGTATCGTAGATAGCGCTAAGACCTTTTTTCCATACCGGAGTCAGCTTAGTGAGTTTACCTTTGGCGATAGCGTTGATGTAACCTTCTGCTACGGCATCCAGTTCGTTGTGTACCGGCAGTGAATCACCGTACATGATACCCGGCATTGCTTCCTGCGGAACAAGGCCGTAGTTCTTCATACAGTAAATAATGTCATAGAAACTTCCACCGGGAGAGAAAGAACTGTCGCCATGATAGCGTACGTAGTTTGCTCCACGGTCTTCCATTGTTTTGTGTACAACAAACATTTCCGAAAGGTCATATTCGCCTTTACCTAAACGAAGTAGTTCTGATTCCAGAAATCCCAAAGCAGAGAAGCTCCAGCAGGTGCTCGAACGGTTCTGGTTTTTGATGGAGGTAATCGGATTTTCTTTCACTGTTGTGAAAACGAAGCCCTCTTCGGGTTTTGCGTCTTGTGCCATTGCGCTCAGGCTGAACAAGCCTAAGGCAGCGATAAGGATACTCTTTTTCATTCTGATGAAATTAATATTAAATTGTTTTGGCTACAAATATACGGATTCCTCTCTTGAAATCCGTCTTTTTGTACTCAAATTGCATAAAAAAAGAATGAATATTACTGTATCTTAGCGCGATAGGTCCGTTCGGAGAAGGTGATATTTAAGAACAAAGAGAAGCTGTTTTCTTTTTGCATACCGTTAGGGACCTTCATCTGACCTTTGTATTTCAGGCCGAAAGAGAGTACATTATTATTGCGTAATCCGAAATTTAGTCCGGTGCTGATGTAATAATCGGTCGCTTTCTTCTTTTGGATAACGATGTATGAATTGCTGATTCCTGTTCCCAGTAACAGGCTGACCGGGTTACGGTACACATTGCCCGGCGTATATTTTCCTCCCAGGGATAGCCGGTGCTGGTTTTGAAAACTGACGTTGGACTGCGAAGACTCCATCCGGCTCCAGTCAATGTATTTATAGTCGATGGTTGCCATCCAGCGCAGACAGTTGTAGGATGCTCCTACACCGAAAAATTGTGGAAGGCACTGACGGTACCGTTTCAGGCTGCTTTCAATATCTTCTCCTCCTGAACTGCTGCTGACGTAGAGGTTGTTCTCTTGCCTGAAGTTCTGTGAGTATCCGTATACGGCTCCGGCAACGAAGAAACGTTCGCGGTCGATTGCCCATTTGTACTGAATACCAAAATCGGCATAAAAGGTATGTTTGTAAGAACTGGTTTCTTCGGTGGCGTTGCCTTGTGTTTCAGTTTGAGTGATCGTTCCTGTGACATAAGAAAGGTTGGTGCCGACGGAAAGACCTTTGCCAAACAGGTACGCCGTGCTGACTCCCATCTTGGAAAGCCCTCCTTCTCCTTGAAAAAGAGAGGAAACGGTGCTTCCATTAGTGCCTGCTATTTCTTCATCCAGTGTGATGGCATATCCTACACTGCTCACGGGCGCCAAAAAAACGGCTCCATACCAGCGGGGGATAATCCGGCAACCAATACTTAGATTGTTCAGGTTTCCTGTGACGGAATGATTGCTGGCTCCCCGTTGTGTATAGTTCTGGTAAGATCCCATAATACCGGCATCTATCTGAAACCGCTGTTCGGTAAGTTCGGTGAGTGATGCGGGATTGGCGGTGTTCAGAAAATTGCTTCCACGCAGGGCGATGCCTGCGCCTCCCAAACCTGCATATTGTCCGCCTTCACCGGTAGAGATTTCTCCCAAGCCGAACATGGAGGTAGGTGAATTGGTGGTATTTTGAGCGATCAGTATGGAGACAGGGCTGTAAAGAGCCAAAATGCAAAACAAAATCTTTTTCATTTTTGATAGGTTTTGTAAAGTATGATAAGTTTGGTGGTTTCTCGGTTGGTCGTGTTATCTCCGTCACCGAAAATGACACCTTGCAGAGTCGTGAAAAACAGATTGTCCGGAAGGATTAGTTGCAGCTTTTGTCGGTTGTAACCGGTCGTTCCCAGATTTGTTTGCAGGAAAGAGGTGAGATCGAATGAGTAATAAGTCTTTTCGTAGGTCACTTCATCGACGACGAGATTTCCGGTTTGTACGGAGTTTCCTGTAAGGTCCGTGATAACTCCCTGCGTCACATTGTCTTTGTTGGCGGTATAAAGTGACAGTGTTTGGGGAAGCGGATACATTCCTCCATAAGTCCCTTTTACCGGATATAATTGTAAGGTGGCACTTTCGATGGTCACCAGGTCACCTTCCATACAAAGATTGTTGAGATGGGGAAAATCAATGGAGATGTACATGCCCGTCATTCCCTGCATATATGCCTGGTGGTTGCTCAGAGAGGTGGATAACGCGTTGTCGTCTCCGCTTTGCAGATCCTCTAGCGGCGTGCCGTTCCGGTCGTACTCTATTTTATTAAAGGTAAGCGTAGTGCTTGCATTGAATACCAGTTCCTTTTCAGTGATGACCTCCGTCAGCGAATGGTAATAAAGCGTGATGCAGAAGCTGGAATCATTCACCTGAAATCCATTGACGCATGCGGCGTTCATATCCGGAATGAAGGCGATACCTTTAAAATAATTCTGAAAAAAGGTTTGTGACTCCATTACCCGGTTGTCTTCCAGCAGCAGGTTGAACCATTCCTTGCCCCATTCGTCGGGCAGGCGGACTTCCAGTTCCTTGCTCCGTCGTCCGGGAGTGGGAGTGAAGCTGAAAGAACTCAGTGGGTTCTGGCTGTCATAAGCTATATTGCTGGTACTATATAAATAATTCGCATCGTCCAGTTGGATATTTTCTGTCAGGGGATACATCGAAATCCGCTGGGTGACCAATGTGTCTCCCAGATAGTCGCCCGAAGAATAAAGGCGGATCGTAATGGAATCGAACAGGTAATCGATACTTTCGTCAAAAGAGACGGAAGGTACTTCATACTCCGCATAAAAGGAAGCGGTGATTTCTCCCCACAACGCGTCCTTGCGGTGTCCTATCTGGCATACAGTATCTCCGGAAGTGGCAAGCGAATCGCTTAGGACTGTACTGAGCAATACCGTACACGTATCTGTCTGTACATTCCGAAACGAACTTTCCACCCATTTTCCTCCTACTAAAGACGCATCGTTCTGGCAGGCGAAAAAGGAGAAGAATATCAAAATAAAAAGAAGTGTTATCAATGATTTCATGAACAATAATTCAATTGGTTTTGTGGCGGCAAAAGAAGGACATTTAGGGAGGTTCCCCAAAAACTATCGACTAAGTCTGTCTATTTATCGACTTCAATTTTGTTGGTAGACAGAATGTTTCTGTTTGTCGATAGTTTTTTTATTCATAGCCGTTGCCCCCTACATTTGCGGCTGTATTTAACGACAAATTTTAATGAATAAAAAAATGAATAGATTACTTTGGATGCTGGTTGCACTATTGTCGCTGGCTGCATGTACGGAAGATACGGAGTATACAGCCGGAGTTTGGTATCGTCGTTCGGATTTTGACGGAGTGGCGCGTATGGATGCCGCCGGATTTACTATTGGCAATAAAGGCTATCTCTGCGGTGGGTACCGGGGGAGCAAGAAGGAACGCCTGAAGGACCTTTGGGAATACCATATTGACAATGACTGGTGGACACAGTGTGAAGATATGCCCGATGAGGCTATCGCACGGAATGCCGCTACAGGATTTGCTGTAGGTACCAAAGGATATATTGTCGGTGGATATGACAAAGATGCCAATGACTATCTGGATGATTGTTGGGAATACGACCCGGCGACGGGAAACTGGAAACAGATGGACCCCTTCGGGGGAGGTGCCCGTATGTATGCACTGGGATTTGGTATAGGAAATTATGGTTATGTCGGTACGGGGTATAACGATAATTACCTGAAAGATTTTTATCAGTTTGATCCTTCGGCTGCTTCCGGTTCGCAGTGGACAATCATTAATGGGTTCGGCGGACAGAAACGTCAGGGAGGGATGGTCTTTGTCATTGATGATATAGCCTACATCTGCGGAGGCGAAAATAATAATGCGGACGTTTATGATTTCTGGTGTTTCGACCCTTCACAAAGCACGCCCTGGAAACAGTTACGGGATATCAAAGATTCAAGCGACGATGATTACGATGATGATTATACCTCGATTGTACGCTGTTATGGCTGTGCTTTTGTGATTGATGGCAAAGGATATATCGCTTTGGGACAAACATCCTCATCGAGCCTTCGTTCTAATTACTGGATATATGATCCGGCAACGGACTTGTGGGATGGAGAAGACCTGACGGATTTTGAAGGCAGTTCGCGTGTGAAAGCGGTTTGTTTTTCGACAGGTAAACGGGGAATTGTCGCTACCGGTGGCACCGGAACTTCCTCCTCTTCATTCTATGATGATACTTGGGAATTGAAGCCTTATGAATATGAAGAGAAATAAAAAGTGGATAGGTATTGGTCTTATTGTTCTGCTGTTGGGCGGAGGAATTACTTGCTATAAGAAGGTGAACCTCTCTGACCCATATCATTTGGAAGTGATACAAGGTGAAGATAGTATCGGATATGGCTATCAGATTTATAAAGGAGAACGTGTGATTATTGCCCAGCCTTTTATTCCGGCTGTCACCGGGAGAAAGACTTTCCGGACAGAACAGGATGCCCGGCATGTAGGAGACTTAGTACTGGAACGGATCAGAACGGGACAGGATTTTACCGTGTCGAAAGAAGATTTGAAAGGTTTGGGCATTACACATTAGTGCCGCCTTATTGGCACAAGATTATATCTAAAGTGCGGATAATTAGAATTCTATGAAATGAAATTCACGTGATTCTTATTATCCGCACTGATATAATACCTTGGATTTATTCCCCCTTCCTTTGATTTATTATTCTGTCTTGGGTGTCACTACATAGTCCTCTTTTATAAACTCATCATATACCCGTTTCGGATGGTCGAATGCTGCGGTTCCGTTCCTCTGTTCATTGAAGTTCTCCCGGCGGAATTGTTTCAGCTTCAGATTATCTTCGGCATATTCTCTCAATTTTTTATGTTCACGACCATAGAGTGAACTCTCCGTAACATCAGAATCAAGCAGGCTTTCTTTAGGAGTAATGGTTGGTAAGAGCACTTGTTCCAGTAATCCACGATAGGCACCATTATATTCACACCAGACGAGATCGTTGGCTGTAAATATACGGTAGAAGTACTTTGACCAGGCGGTTTTGATTTCTATTGACTGAGCATAAATCTCAATGGTTGCTTCTGAACCATACGCTTGATCACGAATTACCACGGTCGTCCGACCGCTGATTTCTTCCTTCACGGAAGTTTGCCATTTGTCGGAATGTAGAATTTCCTGAATAATTTCCGGCAACTTTTCTTTAATTTCAAACTGTATTCTCATAGTGCTTGCCTGCGGGCAGGACTTTTTTTGAATTTTCCTACTTAAACAATTAAGCTAGCCTAAAGTTACATAGATTGAAGCAAAAAAACAAGATATTGTTTGAATATTTATTATTTTTGCCAAACTATCTGCCTTTTTCGTTTGTTTTTATTATAATTATGCAACAAATAGCAAAAAACAAGTTTATGCAGAATAAAGCCCGGAAGAATTACATCATCTATGTACTTATGCTCCTTCTGTTTGGAGGGCTGATTTATGTTGCTATTGAAGAAGGCGACAGGTTTTCACATCACGCGGCAAATACGTTAAACATGGTACAGGAGGGTCCTTTTGCCATGTTTCTTCAATTTATGCAAGATAATCTGCATCATCCGCTGACGACATTGCTTATCCAGATTATTGCCGTATTATTAATGGTACGTCTTTTCGGCTATTTGTTTAGTCTCATCGGACAGCCGGGGGTGATTGGGGAAATCGTAGCCGGCATTGTCTTGGGGCCTTCTGTCCTGGGATTTTTTTTCCCGGAAGCTTTTCACTTTCTGTTCCCTGTCCACTCGCTGACCAATCTTGAACTGCTGAGCCAGGTCGGATTGATCCTTTTTATGTTCGTTATCGGCATGGAACTGGATTTCAGTGTGCTGAAAAATAAGATTAATGAAACGCTGGTGATCAGTCATGCCGGGATTTTGGTACCTTTCTTTCTCGGTATCCTGTCCTCTTACTGGATTTATGAAACGTATGCCGCCGATCATACGCCCTTTTTACCTTTTGCCTTGTTTATAGGTATCTCCATGAGTATTACCGCTTTCCCTGTGCTGGCGCGTATCATTCAGGAACGAAATATGACCAAAACTCCCTTGGGGACTCTTGCGATTGCTTCTGCTGCCAATGATGATGTAACTGCCTGGTGTTTGCTGGCTGTGGTTATTGCTATCTCAAAGGCGGGTAGCTTTGCCAGTGCACTTTATTCCGTAGGGTTGGCCGTAGTCTATATTGCAGTAATGTTTCTGGTGGTCCGTCCGTTTCTGAAAAAGGTGGGGGAGGTATATGCCAATAAGGAGGCAATCAATAAAACGTTTGTGGCATTTATCCTGTTGATTCTTATCATTTCTTCCTGCCTGACCGAGATTATCGGTATTCATGCTTTGTTTGGAGCTTTTATGGCGGGGGTGGTGATGCCCTCGAATCTGGGTTTCCGCAAGGTGATGATGGAAAAGGTGGAAGATATTTCTTTGGTCTTTTTCCTGCCGTTGTTCTTTGCGTTTACGGGGTTGCGTACGGAGATAGGTCTGATCAACAGTCCGGAACTGTGGATGGTGTGTTTGCTGTTGGTGACAGTGGCTATCGTCGGCAAACTTGGAGGTTGTGCCATAGCTGCCCGTCTGGTGGGTGAGTCGTGGAAGGATAGTTTGACGATAGGGACATTGATGAATACACGGGGATTGATGGAGCTTGTCGCTTTGAATATCGGTTATGAAATGGGAGTACTACCTCCGTCTATTTTCGTAATTTTGGTCATTATGGCGCTAGTTACAACCTTTATGACTACTCCGCTGCTACATTTGGTCGGACGTTTCTTTGTACATCGGGAAGAAAAGTTATCTTTGAAGCGCAAACTTATATTTTGCTTTGGTCGTCCGGAATCCGGACGTAGTCTGCTTTCCATTTATGATTTATTGTTTGGGAAGCAGTTGAAGAAAGAACATGTGATTGCAGCGCATTATACGGTGGGTACGGATTTGAATCCGTTAGATGCCGAACATTATGAAAGCGAAAGTTTTGCTTTGCTCAATCAAAGAGCTGCCGAACTGAATATTCAGGTGGACAATCATTATCGGGTGACGGATAAACTGGTGCAGGAAATGATTCACTTTATCCGCAAAGAACATCCTGATATGTTGCTTTTGGGAGCCGGAAGCCATTACCGTCCCGAAATGCCGGGAACTCCGGGAGCTATTTTGTGGCTGACGCTTTTCCGTGATAAGATTGATGACATAATGGAACAGGTGAAGTGTCCTGTTGCCGTATTTGTGAATCGCGGTTATCGGGAGGGAGCGCTGGTTAGCTTTGTTTTGGGAGGAATGATCGATATATTCTTGCTTTCGTATATTAGTATAATGTTGCAAAACGGTCATTCGGTGCGTCTTTTTCTTTTTGATACGGACGATGAGGAGTTCTGTCGGTGCATGAATGACTTGCAGGCTCGTTATTCCGGTCAGATAACGATAGTACGGTTTGCAGGAGTAGAAGAGTTAGTAACCAGGGAGAAAGATGGATTGTTGGTAATGAGCCATCTTTCGTATACAAAATTATCCGAGGATGAGCTTGTGATGCGGGAATTGTCATCTTTGCTGGTCATCCGCAGGAATAAGAATAAGGGAGAAAAAAATGAAAGACTTGAAATTGGATGAGCATACAGGGTTAGTACTTGAAGGGGGAGGAATGCGGGGAGTATTCACCTGCGGTGTACTCGACTATTTAATGGATCATAATATTCGTTTTCCTTATGCGATCGGGGTGTCGGCAGGAGCTTGCAATGGTTTGTCGTATGCATCCCGCCAGCGTGGGCGTGCAAAGTTCAGCAATATCGACTTGTTGGAGAAGTACAATTATATCGGTTTGAAACATTTGTTCAGGAAACGTAACATCCTTGACTTCGATTTGCTTTTCAATGAATTTCCCGAACATATTCTTCCCTATGATTATGATACATACTTTGCTTCTCCCGAACGTTTCGTGATGGTAACAACGAATTGTGTGACGGGCGAAGCCAACTATTTCGAAGAGAAACGGGATAAAAGCCGCGTGATTGATATTGTACGGGCGTCCAGTAGCCTGCCTTTTGTTTGTCCTATTACTTATGTGGATGATGTTCCGATGCTCGATGGGGGGATTGTAGACTCTATTCCTTTGCAGCGGGCTATTGCTGACGGTTGCACCCGTAATGTGGTTGTACTTACCCGTAATCGCGGTTATCGGAAAGATACCAAAGATATCCGTATTCCATCCTTTGTTTACCGGAAATATCCGAAGTTGCGCGAAGCGTTGAGCCGTCGGTGTGCTGTTTACAATGAGCAGCTGGAAATGGTGGAACAAATGGAGGATGAAGGAAAGATTATCGTCATTCGTCCGCTGAAGCCGGTTATGGTGGACCGGATTGAACGGGATGTGCAGAAACTGACGGAATTTTATGAAGAAGGATACGACTGCGCAAGAAACCTGTTCGAAGTTTAAGTAAATAATAAATGACCTGATTTGTTTGTAGTCCGCATGAGAAATGCGGACTACAAACTGTGATATTTATATATTTCTGTATAATATTTCTACAAATACTCTTCTTTTGCCTCAATTAATTCGATTTTAAGTCATTATTAATTGGTTTTTGTGGTATTTATTAAGGGATGCCCCTTTACTTTGCTGAAAAATAATTTTTGGCAGACTTAATAACATAACATGAAAAATAAAAAAATAACATGGTAAAAAGGTTTGATTGGTTGTTGGTGTATTTATTGTTTTCAATAGGGGTGATGGCACAATCCGGTGGGAAACAGTATAATTCTTACAAAGGATTGGTCATGGCAGGTTATCAGGGGTGGTTCAACACCCCTGGTGACGGCTCGGGCCGTGGTTGGCATCATTATAATGGACGCAACGGGTTCCGTCCGGGCTCATGTTCGGTGGATCTTTGGCCGGAAGTGTCGGAGTATAAGAAACTCTATAAGACCGAATTTTCCTTTGCTGACGGCAAACCGGCTTATGTGTTTTCTTCTCATGATGAATCTACCGTAGATGTCCATTTCAGATGGATGAAGGAGTATGGACTGGATGGTGTCTTCATGCAGCGTTTTATCACAGAAATACGAAATGAAAGCGGATTGAAACACTTTAATAAGGTGTTGAACTCAGCGATGAAGTCTGCTAATAAATACGAACGGGCTATCTGTGTGATGTACGACCTGAGCGGCATGCAGCCGGGAGAAGAGCGGTTATTGCTGAAAGACATCGCAGAAATATCAGAACGCTATTCATTAAAAGACCATGCAAAGAATCCGTCTTATTTGTATCACAACGGTAAACCGCTGGTTACGGTTTGGGGAGTCGGATTTAATGATAATCGCCGTTACGGACTGAAAGAAGTTGCTCATATTATTGATGGCTTGAAATCACAAGGATTCAGTGTGATGCTTGGAGTACCTACTCAGTGGCGTGTGCTGGAAGGAGATACGGAGCCGGACCCCCGACTGCATGAACTCATCCGCAAATGCGATATTATGATGCCTTGGTTTGTAGGGCGTTATAATGAAACGACTTATCCCAAGTACCAGAAATTGGTGGAAGAAGATATTCAGTGGGCAAAGAAGAATCAGGTGGATTACGCTCCGTTGGTTTTCCCCGGTTTTTCATGGGGAAATCTGAAAGGAAAAGATCATAACTCGTTTATTCCCCGCAATAAAGGTTCTTTCCTTTGGACGCAATTGACGGGAGCCATTCGTGCAGGTGCCGAAATGATTTATGTAGCTATGTTTGATGAAATAGATGAAGGGACTGCCATCTTTAAATGCGCCCAAAAGGTCCCTGTAGGGAAAAGTACATTTGTACCTATTGAAGAAGGAGTAGAAAGCGATCATTATTTGAAATTGGTGGGGGAAGCTGCTAAGATTCTGAGAAAGGAAAAAGCGATAGCATATAATACTAAACTGAATCCGGCTGGTCCGAATCCTTTTATCCGGCACATGTACACTGCTGACCCGTCAGCACATGTCTGGAAAGATGGCAGATTGTATGTGTATGCTTCGCATGATATTGCTCCTCCGCGTGGATGCGACTTGATGGACCGGTATCATGTGTTCTCCACCGATGACATGATCAATTGGACGGATCATGGAGAAATCCTGAGTTCTGAGCAAGTGCCGTGGGGACGGAAAGAAGGAGGTTTCATGTGGGCCCCGGATTGTGCTTACAGAAATGGTACCTACTATTTTTATTTCCCTCATCCCAGTGAAACGGATTGGAATGACAGCTGGAAGATTGGTGTGGCTACCAGCAATAAACCCGCAGAAGGATTTAAAGTGCAGGGATATATTGAAGGAATGGACCCGATGATTGATCCTTGTGTATTTGTGGATGATGACGGACAAGCTTACATTTATAATGGCGGTGGTGGCATCTGCAAAGGAGGGAAGCTGAAAGATAATATGATAGAACTGGATGGTACCATGCGGACTATGGAAGGGCTGGTAGATTTCCATGAGGCTACTTGGATACATAAGCATAACGGAAAATATTATTTGTCTTATTCGGACAATCATGACGACGGGGAAAAACACAACCGGATGTGTTATGCAATCAGCGATTCGCCTTTGGGTCCCTGGGAATACAAGGGAATTTATATGGAACCTACCGACAGTTATACCAATCATGGTTCTATTGTCGAGTTCAAAGGACAATGGTATTCTTTCTATCACAACAGTGCACTGTCCGGTCAGGATTGGTTGCGTTCCATTTGTGTGGACAAGCTGTACTACAATCCGGATGGTACTATAAAAATGGTAAAGCAAACTAAATAACAGATACATCGGACCTTCTATTTTTGCTTGTGAATTAAAAAACTGATAGTATGAATATAAAAAGAGACTTGTTAACTATCCTTGCATGCAGTATGAGCCTGCATCTTTTGGCACAGGAAAAGTTTCCGTTCAGAGATCCGCAACTTCCTGTCGAACAACGTGTGGAAGATCTGGTTTCTCGCCTGACGCTGGAAGAAAAAGTAAAGCAAATGCTGAATAGCACACCTCCTGTTGAACGGCTGGGAATCCCTGCCTATAACTGGTGGAATGAATGTCTGCATGGCATCGGACGCACTAAATATCATGTAACCGTATTCCCACAGGCTATCGGAATGGCTGCGGCCTGGAATGACGCTTTGATTAAGGAAGTCGCTTCTTCCATAGCCGACGAAGGACGTGCCATCTATAACGACACACAACGAAAAGAAGACTACAGCCAATATCACGCATTAACTTACTGGACGCCTAATATAAATATATTCCGTGATCCCCCGTTGGGGACGCGGACAGGAAACCTAATTTGCAGGTCCTGTCGGTGGTATGAGCGACCGTCAGAATCCATTGCGCGAATCGTACGATAACCGTGATAATCATTTGGATTATTGGCGTTTGTTTGGTAATGGATATGTAGAACTGAAACCGATTAAAGGACTGTCACTTCGATCTAACTTTGGTATCGACCATTATTCTTCTTTCATTAATTCAATGACGAATACGTATCATTCGGATATTGTCAATAATGATATTGCAAAGACAACATTGTCTCATAATAATGAAACAAACTGGACATGGTCCAACACGGCCAACTACAATTTCCTGCTTGCAGATAAACATGATTTTACTGTATTACTGGGTACTGAAATGTCCAAGCAGTCAGTGATTGATTTCTCCGCTTATTCAGAAGAGTATGCATTGGAAGATAAAGACTATATGTGGCCGAATGCAGCAACAGGAACAACGAGAAATTCCGGTGCCAAAGTAGGATATAGACTGGTTTCTTTCTTTGGAAAGGTGGATTATAACTATGATGATTTTATTCTGGCATCGTTTACTATTCGCCGTGACGGCTCTTCACGTTTTGGCAAGGACAATCGTTGGGGAACTTTTCCTGCCGCCACGCTGGGACTACGTTTGTCGAAACTGCTCCGGAAGGATTGGATGGATGACTGGAAACTGCGTTTCTCATGGGGACAGACCGGTAATCAGGCTATTGATAACAATGCGCAGTTTGGTTTGTATGTAGCCGATTATGGACTGGACCGGGTAACTTCTACGGCTTATGACTTGTTTTTGCAATATTCAGGAACTTTCCCGTCAGGCTATCGTGCTACCCAACTTGCCAATCCTAATCTGAAATGGGAATCTGCAGAACAATTTAATATAGGTACGGACTTCACTCTTTTTAAGGGTAGTTTGTATGGATCTGTCGATGGTTTCGTCAAGGATGTAGACGATATGTTGATCAATCCTGCTTATCTGGGGGCTTTGGGCGAAGGTGGCGCTTCATGGGCTAATGGTCCTTCCTTACGCAACTGGGGTATGGAATTTGCACTGGGATATCGTAAAAACTTAGCTTGTGGACTTGGTCTTGATGTCACTGCTAATCTGGACTTCTTCCGTAATAAGGTCACTTACCTTCCGGAAACGTCAACAGGGTCTTATGCTCATACGACAACTGAAAATCTGGTTGAATCCGGTCGGCCTTATGGTTCCATCGTAGGGTATGTAGTAGAAGGAATTTTCCAGAATCAGGCAGAAGTCGATGCTTCCGGTCAGCCAAATGCGCGTGTCGGTGGTCTGAAGTATGCTGACCTCGATGGTAAAAATGGCATAACAGCTGATGACCAGACTTGGATTTACAATCCTGTTCCGGCTTTTTCTTACGGTTTGAATATTGCACTGAATTATAAAGGATTTGATTTAAGCATGTTCTGGCAAGGTGTATATGATAAAGATGTGTACAATAACCAGAAATTCCAGACAGACTTCTGGAGTATAACGGATGCTGGCTCAAACAAGGGAAATCGTTTGTTGGGTGCATGGAATACAAACAATACAGGTTCCACTATCCCTGCATTGACTACTAACAATACAGCTGATGAAGGACGTTCCTCAACCTATTTCGTAGAAAATGGTTCTTATTTGAAACTTCGTAATCTGCAATTAGGATATAATTTGCCTGCATCGTTCTTGTCTAAATTCAAAATGAGCAGTGCACGTGTTTATTTGTCAGGACAAAACTTGCTGACTATCAAGAGTAAAAGTCTGACTTGCTCTGATCCGGAGAATCCTGATTGGAATTATCCGTTGGCTACTTCTATTTCATTTGGTTTACAACTTGGTTTTTAATATTTAAAAAGGAAGAATTATGAAGAAGATATATATGTTAGTGACAGCTTGCCTGATGAGCTTGACCTTGACAAACTGTGATGATTTTCTAGACTATAGTCCAACAGCGGTTATTGATGAGGATAAAGCTTTTTCAGATCCTGAAAAGATGGTAAACGCTGCTTATGCCATGTTAGGAGACTGTTGGTATTCATATCCGTTCAACTTATTTCCTTACGGTGACATTACTTCTGATGACTGTCTGAAAGGAGGATCGGGAACGACGGATACAGGATATCACCCTCTGGAAATTTGGTCGACGTTGACAGCTACTACTCCAAATGAAATGGATGAACTTTGGTATCGTTTATATTGTGCTGTCTCCCGTTGCAATCGGGCATTGGTTGCTTTAGACAGAAACGGAGACAGGGTCTTGGGAGAAAATGTAAAAGAACAACGTGTTGCTGAGGTGAAATTCCTTCGTGCACATTTCTATTATAAGCTATTGGTATTATTCCGCCAGGTTCCTTGGATTGATGAAATAGCGTATACCAATAATAGTATAGAGCAAATCCGTAATGATGAGTTTTCTTATGAAGAACTGTTTGGTAAGGTGATTGCGGATTTTGAGACTGCTTATAATGTATTGCCTGCTGAACAGACTGACGGAGGACGGGTTAATAAGATTGCCGCCGCCTCTTATCTGGCCAAATGTTATTTGAACTTGGCATGGGGAGACGGTTATGAGGCTACGACAGGTGAGAGCCACATAAACGAAGACTATATGCAGAAGGTGGTAACTTATACGAATGAGGTGACAGCTTCAGGTTATGATTATCTGGAAGATTATGGAGATATCTTTTTGCCGGATTACAAGAACAGTAAAGAATCCATCTTTGCAGTACAATGTTCCGACTATCAGGATGATAATACAAGTTATGGACGGGCTAACTGGTCGAACACTTTGAATGGATGCTGGGGAATGTGGTCTTGTGGATGGGACTTTCATAAGCCGTCACAAAACCTGGTTAATGCATTCAAAACTAAAGATGGTTTACCCATGTTTGATGATTATAATGAGGAAATAGATTATCCGGTCAATGGTGAGGTGGATGAACAGAAGTGGGACCCACGTTTATTCCATACGGTAGGTATGCCGACATATCCGTATAAATATGAAGCTGAATATACGATGACCAAGAATAATTCCCGTACACCGAATACGTATGGATATTATACTTCTTTGAAAGAAGTTCCACAGCGTTCTAAAGGAGAAACATACAATGGGTCTTGGCAAGCTTTTGCTATGAATGACTATGTATTCCGTTATACGGATGTGATGCTCATGCGTGCTGAAGCATTGGTAGAACTGGGTGAACTGGGTGAAGCACGTATTATTATTAATGATATTCGCGAGAGAGCCGCCAATTCAGTAAACAAACATATTGCTTATGCCAAAGACCAATGCGAGATCGCTCTTTATCCCGAGTCTTATTTTCAGGATAAAGAAACAGCACGTAAATGTCTGCGTTGGGAACGTCGTTTGGAAATGGCTATGGAAAATGGACGTTATTTTGACTTACGTCGTTGGGGAATTGCTTCCGAAACGTTGAATGCTTACTTTGCAAGTGAACAGAATAATGTATATGACGGACAAACTTATGCTCAATATTATAAAGACGCCCATTATGAGCCGAATAAGAATGAGTTTTTCCCGATACCTTATAATCAGCTGTATTATATTCCCGGATTATATACTCAAAATAAGAATTATTGATTCATAGGATGACTGTATCAGACGTTAAGTAAAGCACTTATTAATAAAAAGTATACTGAGAGGTAACATCTTTTACAGCGTTTGCAACAAAAGTGATAGGCGCTTCCTTCCGGAGCGCCTATCTTTGCACTGTAACAACTATCAAAAGTATAACAACCTTAATACCATAGAACATGAATTTATTTTTTTCTGTCAAACGACTTCAGACTGCTCTGATTTGTTTTATTCTCATGACTATTTCTGTTTCAACCCGAGCGGCAGGTTCTCCTTTGCAGATTAAAAATCTGGGAGAAGGTCATTGCCTTGTACGCGTCAATACTTCCCAAAAGTATCTGCTTCTGCCCGTAGAAGATGCTTCCCCCGATGTACGTATCAGTATGATCGTTAATAATAAAGAGGTAAAGAACTTCGATGTGCGCCTCGCTGTCAATAAGGTAGATTATTTTGTTCCGGTAGACCTTTCCGATTATTCCGGCAAGACAATCTCTTTTAAATTTAAAATGAACTCAAACGACCCTGTTCGTGTCAACCTTTCACCGGACAATACTGCTTGCTGCAAAGAAATGAGATTGTCCGATACTTTCGATACCGGCAACCGGGAGAAGTTCCGTCCCACCTACCATTTCTCTCCGCTTTACGGATGGATGAACGACCCGAACGGAATGGTATATAAAGATGGCGAATACCACCTCTTTTATCAGTATAACCCTTACGGCTCCAAATGGGGAAACATGAACTGGGGACATGCGATCAGCAAAGACCTGATTAACTGGGAACATCGCCCCGTCGCCATAACTCCCGATGCACTCGGCACTATTTTCAGCGGTTCGGCTGTAGTAGACCATCATAATACTGCCGGCTTCGGTGCAGGCGCCATCGTCGCTATCTATACTCAAAACAGTGACCGCCAAGTACAAAGCATCGCTTATAGCACTGATAACGGACGTACTTTTACCAAATATGAAAACAATCCTGTACTGGTGTCCGAAGCACGTGATTTCCGTGACCCGAAAGTCTTCTGGTACGAAGGAACACAGCGCTGGATCATGGTGCTGGCAGTAGGACAGGAGATGCAAATCTTCTCTTCACCTGATTTGAAAGACTGGACCTTTGAAAGCAGCTTCGGCGAAGGATACGGCGCTCATGGCAATGTGTGGGAATGTCCTGACCTGTTTGAACTTCCGGTAGAAGGAACCGGTGAAAAGAAATGGGTACTGCTCTGCAGTCTTGGTGACGGGCCTTTCGGAGATTCCGCAACTCAATATTTTGTCGGCAGTTTCGACGGTAAGAAGTTTATTTGTGACAATCAGCCAAATGTCACGAAATGGATGGACTGGGGAAAAGACCATTATGCTACTGTAACTTGGAGCGATGCTCCCGATAACCGCCGTATTGCTATCGCATGGATGAGCAACTGGCAATATGCCAATGATGTGCCGACCTCTCAATACCGTAGTCCGAACTCTGTTCCCCGTGACCTGAGTCTCTATACTTCGGCGGGGGAAACTTATCTGAAATCTTCCCCTTCGCGAGAACTGCTGAAACTGCGTGGGAAAGAAGAAAAGAAGCATTCCTTCAAGGTGGACCGTACTTATAATATGGACAAACTGCTTTCGGATAATACAGGTACGTATGAAATTGAAATGACGATTAAGAACAGAAATGCAGAAGTCATTGGCTTCCAACTTTTCAATTCAAAAGGAGAAGAAGTGGATATTTACTATAACCTGGTAGAGAAGAAGTTTGCGATGGATCGTAGTAAGAGCGGAGTCGTATCATTCAGTTCGGACTTTCCGGTGCTGACTCTTGCTCCGATAGAAGGCAATTCGGAAATGACGCTGCGTCTTTTCGTTGATAAATCAAGTATTGAAGTGTTTGGCGATGACGGACGTTTCGCAATGACAAACCTTGTGTTTCCTTCGGAACCTTACAACCGTATCAGTTTCTATGCCAAAGGCGGTAGCTATGCGGTAAGTTCATTCAAGGTTTATAAGTTGAAATAAGATTGGTCTATATTTCCTCCTTTTCTGTACCCGAATTTTATCAAAGCCGTACCCGCTCCGTAGCTGGTCCGTACCTAAGCGTTTGGACCAGATACGGACCAGGTACGGACCGGGTATGGTTCAAATAAGAATACTGTTCTAAATCTCCGATTATCAGTGATAAGAATTACGGTATTCCTGCGGTGTCAGTCCGGTTGTCTTCTTAAATAGTCGGTTAAAATAAGAATAGTCATCAAAAGAGAGGGCAAAAGCTACATTCTTAACGGACATCTCATCAGTTACCAAAATGAGTTGTGCTTTTTCTATTTTCTTCTGATTGATATATTTTGAAGGGGTCACACCAGTTTCTTTTTTGAATAAACGGATAAAATGATCTTTTGACAGACATGAGTTCTCAGACAAAGTTGTCAGATCTATGGCCTCATAAATATGTTTGCGTATATAAAGAATAGCTTTCTCTATCCGATCGTCCTTTGTCTCCACTTTAACTTGCGCACGCTTTAAGAAATGTGCCAGTAACTGGTATACAATACCACGTGATTCAACCTTGTCACATAATGCACGCTGCTTGTTCTTCAGAAGATTTTCCATCAGCGTCGAGTTATTATCATAAGTCGAGGGGTCCGATTTAGGCAAACTCATGTGAGGATTTATCGCACACAAGCGTTGAAACAACGCCAGATCCAAATCGCCGGCAGGTATCTCTACCGGAAATTCCCATTCATCCAATAAGTTCGTATCTGATTGATGCTCCTCATAAATGTGCAGATAGTAATGGCAGAAATAAGAATTACATATATAACTGTGTATAGTAAAAGCTGGGATAAAATACAGATAATTTGGTTTCAAAATTTGTATACCTCCCGATAGTTGTATTTGAGCCGTCCCTTCTGTTATATAGTACAAACGCGTAAACGGGCTATTTACGTTTTTCCAATTCCAATCTGCATTGTGCACAGCCAAACCGACATTCAGCACTAAAGGGTGCAATTTATCAACCAATAAAGCCATAGTATATAGTATTTAGTAACTTGATAAAGGTAAGTGATTTTATTAAGCCTTCAAAATAGTTATCGATATTCTCCATATAAAAATCGTTCTCATCCTATCTTAAAAGGCTTTTTCTAATAAATCTATCGATATATTCCAATACAAGCACTTTTTAATCCTATCAAAGCTACTAATTAATCCATATCTTTGCAATGTACAATAGAAACAATATTAATACCTATGAGAACAAAAATTTTATTAGCATCTTTAGCTCTTTCGATAGGGACAT
>ERZ773139.1399-NODE-1399-length-27961-cov-4.454275_pt1 | contig 27961 bp, 21 predicted proteins | sample MGYA00580854_ERZ773139 | MGnify/ENA primary metagenome ERZ773139 (study PRJEB29015, sample SAMEA2737809) | human gut metagenome | biome: human gut; feature: human-associated habitat; material: faeces | place: China | collected 2012 ...
ACGACACCACTCGCTTCACTGAATCTGCGCTTTTACTGCACCGATTCTTCCCCGATTGCGCCCTGACAACGGACCTGATCGTGGGATTTCCCGGGGAAACGGAGGAGGAGTTTTCCACGACCCTGGGCTTTATCCGCCGCTGTGGCTTCGCCCAGATCCATGTTTTTCCCTACTCCGTCCGCCCCGGAACCAAGGCGGCGGATATGGAGCAGGTTCCCAAAAATATAAAGGAGGAGCGGGCCGCCCGGGCCGGGGAGGTTGCTGCCGCTCTCCACGAAGAATACCTGCAAAGCTGTGTGGGAAAGACGCTTTCCGTGCTGTTTGAGCAGCCCGGGGCGCCGGGCTTTTACACCGGTCATGCCCCTAACTACATGGAGGTATCCGCCCCGGGAGAAAATCTGCACAACTGTCTGCGTCCCGTGCGCATCACCGCTGTGGAGGGGGGCATCTTGAAAGGAGAAATTGAGCCGTGAGCCATTTTTTCGCTTATATTAACCGTATGCGCTTTATAAACCGCTGGGCCCTTATGCGCAACAGCTATACCGAGAATATCCAGGAGCACAGCCACCAGGTGGCAGTGCTGGCCCACGCCTTGGCTGTCATTCGAAACCGCTGCTTCGGCGGCTGCGTGGACGAGGGTGCGGTGGCTGTGGCGGCCCTGTATCACGATGCGCCGGAGATCCTTACCGGCGACCTGCCTACACCGATTAAATATTACAATCCCCAGATCCGGGACTCCTATAAGCAGGTAGAGCGGGTGGCGGAGGACAAGCTGCTTGACATGCTGCCCCGGGAGCTGCGGCCAGAGTATGAGGAGGTTCTGCACCCCTCGGATGAGCAGGTGCAGGAGCTGGTAAAGGCGGCGGATAAGCTCTCCGCCCACATCAAGTGCCTGGAGGAGCTGAAGGCCGGCAACGGCGAGTTCCGGGCGGCGGCGGAGCAGACCCGGGCAGTCTTGGATAAAATGGACCTGCCGGAGCTGCGATATTTTTGCGCGAATTTCCTGGGCAGCTTTGCCCTGACATTGGATGAAATGGAGTGACTAAAAAATGAAAGCGATCGTAACAGTAGTAGGAAAAGACCAGGTGGGTATCATCGCAGGTGTGTGTAACCGCCTGGCAGAGCATAACATCAACGTCCTGGACATTAGTCAGACGGTCATGCAGGGGTATTTTACCATGATGATGGTGGTGGATCTGTCCCGGTGTGACGCCGCCTTTGACGAGCTGAGCCGCAGCATAAAGGATTATGGCGAGGGTAGGGAGCTGTCCATCCGCATCCAGCGGGAGGACATTTTCGATGCTATGCACAAGCTGTAAAGAGGTGGCAATATGTTGAGTCTGAACAATATTTTTGACACCATTAACATGATCGACAAGCAGCACCTGGACATCCGCACCATCACCATGGGCATCTCCCTGCTGGATTGCATAAGCGAGGATCCCAAGCGCTGCTGCGATAAAATTTACGATAAGATCACCAAATACGCCGAGAATCTGGTGAAAACCGGGGAAAACATCGAGAGCGAGTTCGGTATTCCCATCGTGCATAAGCGCATTTCCGTAACGCCCATGGCTCTGGTGGCGGGGGGATGTGACACGGAGGACCTGGTACCCTTTGCAAAAACCATGGACCGGGCGGCCAAAGCCTGTGGCGTGAACTTCATCGGCGGCTTTTCTGCATTGGTACAAAAGGGCTTTGCCCGGGGGGATGAGCTGCTGCTGCGGGCCATCCCCCAGGCTCTGGCGGAGACGGATTTCGTCTGCTCCAGCGTGAACGTGGGCTCTACCAGGGCGGGCATCAATATGGATGCCGTGGCCCGGATGGGCCGTATCATCAAGGAGACGGCCCACCTGACGAGAGAGCAGGAGGGCCTGGGCTGCGCCAAGCTGGTGGTGTTCTGCAACGCTGTGGAGGATAACCCCTTCATGGCCGGTGCCTTCCACGGCGTGGGTGAGGCGGACAGCGTCATCAACGTGGGCGTCAGCGGCCCGGGCGTTGTATATCACGCCCTTCAGAGTGTTAAGGGCGCGCCCTTTGATGTGGTGGCGGAAACGGTGAAAAAGACCGCCTTCCAGATCACCCGCATGGGGCAGATGGTGGCCTCTGAGGCTTCTCGCCGCTTGGGAACACCCTTTGGCATCGTGGATTTGTCCCTGGCGCCTACTCCGGCGGTGGGGGACAGTGTGGCCCGGATCCTGGAGGAAATGGGCCTGGAGATCTGCGGTACTCACGGCACCACGGTGGCCCTGGCCCTGCTGAACGATGCGGTGAAAAAAGGCGGGGTCATGGCATCGTCCCATGTGGGGGGTCTCTCCGGTGCATTTATTCCTGTGTCCGAGGACGAGGGGATGATTGCTGCGGCCCTCAGCGGCACATTGACTCTGGACAAATTAGAGGCTATGACCTGTGTCTGCTCCGTGGGCTTGGATATGATTGCCGTTCCCGGGGAGACCACTGCCGAGACCATCTCTGCCATTATCGCTGACGAGGCGGCGGTGGGTATGGTCAACAGCAAGACCACCGCCGTGCGCATTATCCCCGTGGAGGGAAAGTCTGTGGGAGATATGATTGAAATGGGCGGGCTTTTAGGCTCGGCCCCGGTGATGCCGGTGCATGAAGCATCCTCCGCGGCGTTTATCGCCCGGGGCGGCCGGATCCCTGCGCCGCTGCAGAGCCTGAAAAACTGAAAAAAATCATCCGGCGTAAGGCTATGAGCTGATAACGAAGTATTAAAAGAGCTTAGTTATCAGGTGTAGCAATGGCAAGGGAAATCACTGAGATCAGTCTATCACAGACTTTTCTCGGTGATTTTCTTATATCCGTACATTCGATTACCGCTGTCAGCCTCGCTATAGTGATTACAGAAAAGTCAATGGAGGGCTGGCTGATGAAGCAGAAATATTACCTTGCGCCTACAGCTGAAGAATGGCGACTAATGCTGTTTCAAACATATGGCGACAGGAGGAATCCTGCCGTGCTGTTCTTTCATGCAATGGGTGTGACAGGAGCGAGCAGCGAACCGATTGCGAGGTATTTGCAGGATCGATATTTCTGCATCTTGCCCACCTCCACCGTTTACTGCGAGGGGCAGAAATATGTCAGCAAGCTGGACGAAAAACGGCAGGGTCAAGAGGGTTGAAAACAGGGAGAAGCAGAACACGATCCGCAGGCTGTTTTCACCCCGGGCACCCAGCTTGCGGACAAAGGTGTAGGCCAAGCCTCACCGCCGCGCCGCATAGGTTACCAGCAGCCCGCCGATGGGCAGCACCGCCAGAGGCGCACAGGGTAAGAAAATCGCCAGGGAATCATATTTCACCGTGGACAGCAGAAAGATCATCAGAAACGGCGCCGCCGCCGCCAGAATATCCCGGCAGAATATTTAAGCATATCATTTTGCGCTGCATAAGTCATTCTCTGTGCTGCTGATTTGCGCGTTGCTTTACCATTTCTTTGTAAGGCATTTTCAACCTAAAAAATCAACGGGAAGGCTACAAGACATCTATGGAGCGGCAAGGCAAGTCCCACATCCCTGACAAAATCGTTGAACGGATAAAGGCCGATGCGATTCCGGCCGTATGAAAAAGCTTCTCAGTCTGCGGCGGGTATGCCTTTTGATATGATACGCCCGTATGGGTATGGACCCATAAAGTGTTAGTACAATCATTGACAAGACGAATACTGCCGAGTATAATTTAACTTAAATAATAGCGGATTTTGTGCCGCCAGGCAACAAATTTCTTATTTACATGCCGGCGCTTCTCTTGCCCACAGAAATGTTGGCATAGGTAAAGGAAACGGCGGTTGCTTTGATTGAGCTGCATTCATGTCTGGGATGGCCAACGAAATGGCACACCAGACGATTTTGCTGCTGTCACAATGCTGCTCATTAAGCACAATTAACGTAATGCACAGGAGGTAGAACCGTTTCATGGCAGCAAGTTTTAAAAGCAAATGTTTTTCAGGCCTCATTTCTATTTACAGAAAGGCCCGAAATAAGTATCGTGCCCGCAATGCGGGATTTCGCAGCATTTCCCAGCGGGAGGCCTACCGCCTGGAGCCGGTACTTACGCCGGAGATAAAGCAGCACTACTGCGAGCGCAAAGGATATGCGCAGCTGGGATATGTGCCGAATTTAGACCGGCCAGCAACTTATAGTGAAAAGTTGATTTGGCTGGCCCTGCACTATAAAAACCCGCTGATCGCACAGTGTACGGATAAGTATACTTGCAAGGAATATATCCGGGCTCGCCTTGGCGAGGAATACTGCGTTCCGGCCCTGGGGATATATGACAGCGTAAACAGCATTGATTGGGACAAGCTCCCTGAACAATTTGTGCTGAAATCTACGGCTGGCTGGGCAGGCAAACAGGTGATAATTGTCCCGGATAAGTGCGCGCTGCCCTTGGAAAAGACCAAAAGCCGGATGGCAGAATGGCTTTATCCGTGGAATACCTACTATTATCAGAATCTCTGTATTACCGACGAGCGTATAAAGCCCCGCATTTTAATTGAGAGCTTTTTAGGCGGTCAGGGAGAATTGGATGATTTTAAGGTGTTCTGCTTTCACGGGAAAGCGCGCTTGCTCTTAGTGGTGCAGGATCGGGGGAGCAAGCATATGCACAAGACCTTTTTTGACCTGGATACTTGGCAGCCGCTGCCGATCCAGAGAAAAGGGACTACAACTGTGCCCAATATTCCCAAACCGAAACGGCTTGCGGATATGATCCGCATTGCGGAAACCCTGTCTGAAGGGATTCCCCTGCTTCGTGTTGACTTTTTTGCCACGGGGGAGCGGCTTTATGTGGGCGAAATGACATTTTCTCCCGGCATGTTTTTGCGCATTACGCCTCGTTCGTGGGATGACGTGTTGGGGACCTATATCGATTTAAGCAAAGTGAGTATAAACAATGAAGGAGCAAAAGTAAATGAGCAATAAAATCAAGCATGCAATCAAGCGGAAAGTTGCCAAAATGATGCGGCGTATGATTCGCTGGTATCGGGAGGGGAGCTCCGGTGCCCATTCCCAGAAGTATCAGCATTATCTGCTGGACAAGTCCGGAAAGCTGACCATAGCCAAAAAGAAGAAGATATTGAGCGAAATTTTCAAGCGCCATTTAGGTTATTCTATTGATTGGAATAATCCCAAGACCTTCAATGAAAAGATCATGTGGCTGAAGCTGAACTATCAGAATCCCCTGATCACGCAGTGTAGCGACAAATTTTCTGTAAAGTCATATGTGGAGGATGTTCTCGGCCCCGGCCATGTAGTGCCCACCATTGACTGGTGGACCGATCCGGATGATATCGACTTTGATAAGCTGCCGGATCGTTTTGCCCTGAAAGTGAACTGGAGCAGCGGCTTTAATATCATTGTTCCGGATAAAAGTAAAATTGATGAAGCAGCTATTCGCGACCAGTTGCGCAAATGGATCCACCCCAGTCAGAACAGTTACTTCCAAATGTTTAACTGGGGCTACCGCCATATGTCCCCGGTCATTTATGCCGAAGAGTATATTTCTGAAGTAGGGGACAGCAACCAGGTTTTCGACTACAAATTTTTCTGCTATAACGGTGTCTGCAAAAACCTGTTTATCACCACAGATCGTTTTACGAAGAAGACCTATAACTGGTTTGACCGTGACTTTAATGAATTGCCCTTTACATACGGAAAGGCCGGCAAAACAGAAGGCGGGGTCCAGAAACCGCCTCATTATGAGCAGATGATCGCCTATGCCGAACAGCTGGCGAAACCTTTCCCGTTTGTCCGGGTAGATTTTTATGACATTGGTGACCGCGTGATCGTGGGAGAGATGACATTTTATTCCGGCGGCGGCATCCTTAAATTCACGCCCCCGGAGTGGGATGTAGAACTGGGCAAGCTTATTCAGCTGCCCGAGCCGATGTATTTTGACAACCTTCGCCATTATAAGGAGCTTTCCCCCAAGGAAGCTTACCTGATGGAGCCGCGGATCACTGTCAGCGACAAGCAGCGTTACTGCGAGCAGAAGGGCTTTGCACAGCTGCATTATTGGCCGAATCTCACCTCCCCCGAGACCTATAATGAAAAGCTGCTGTGGCTGGCTCTGCATTATACGAATCCCCTGGTGGCTCAGTGCGCAGATAAGTGGGATATGAAGAAATATGTAGCCGATACCGTGGGTCAGCAATATGTTGTGCCTGCTTATGGCGTTTATACAGACCTGAATGATTTGGATTGGGATGCTTTGCCGGAGCAGTTTGTCGCAAAATCCACGGCCGGTTGGGGCAATAAGCAGGTCCATATTGTTAAAAATAAGCGGAACTGGAATCCGGATGTGTTCAAGGCGTCTATTGTCGAGTGGCTGTATCCCTGGAACTCTTACTACTATGCCAACATGTGCATTACCGATGAAAAGGTTCGTCCCCGCATCCTGATTGAGAAAATGCTGGGTGACGGTGAAAGCGATGTGGTGGATTACAAATTCTATTGCGCCTATGGCGAGCCGCAATTTGCCCTGATCGTTTCGGACCGGACAGGAAAAACACAGCGCAGAGCGTTTGTGGATGTGAAGACCTGGCAGGTCATGCCTGTGCGCCGCCGTGGCGTGCAGAAAGCAGCCTCTGTACCTAAGCCGGAAAAGCTGGAGGAGCTGCTCGGCCTGTGCCGCAAGTTGGCGGCTAATATTCCTTGGATCCGGTTGGACTTTTATGAGGATGCGGGGCAGCTCTACGTAGGGGAAATGACCTTTAATCCGGGCCTGTTCCTCCGCTATGAACCGATCGAGTGGGATCGGCGCCTTGGCAAGCTGATTGATCTGGAGAGCATTCCGACTGAAAACCTAAAGGATATTTGAAGAAAAGATTTTTGAATCTAATACATGAAAGAAAGATGTTGTATGCAAAATAAGTTGAATTGGATAAAAGTACTGTGTGCCGGCCTCCTAATAGCCGTTTTACTTCCGGTTGCTTCTGTGCGGGCTGAGGCTGCCGGATATGATGCGAATGCTGCGGTGGCTTATGCTGCGGCGCATTGGGACGATGACGTAGGCGTATGCGATCAATTTGTAAAGGCCTGCCTGCAGGCAGGGGGTATCGATATAAAGGCCGGCGGCGTGGAGCCGCTGCGCAGCGCGCTCATTGATGTGGGCTACGGCAGCGCGGTAGAGCTGTCGCAGGACAAGGATAGCCCGTACATCAGCTGGAGTAAAAATTCCGCCAAGCTGTCTGTCGGCGATATCCTGTTTTTCTATTGCTCCGCGCCGGGTTGCCAGAAAAATGTACATACTGCCATTGTCGCCGGTTATGACAAACATGACCGCCTTTTGGCATATGCGCACAATCCTGCGTGGAACAGGGAAAGCGTTGTGCGGGTGCCCCATCAGGGATATACGGAGCCTTGGACGGTGTCCGCTGTGCATATTAAAGGCGGCCAGTGGTCCCACACCCATCAGTTCACCACCCAGGCCTATGAAGAGGAGCACCCGCACGCCATGTATATGGCCTGCAGCTGCGGCGCCAAATATTATCTGGGCTGGAATGCGAAGGTGTCTTCCTGCCCGTACTGCAACCCGGGCTACGGAGTTCAGAGTACCGTGGTAGGCAGCTACGATGTGACCATTCCCGCCCATACGGAGGTCAAATGCTATACCGCCGCTGATGGATGGGTCTCCGATGGTACGCTGCCTGCACAGGCAAGCGCTTATGTCCGGCCCTGCACGGAGAAGGTCATTATGACGGACGGGAAACTCCGCTTTGGCTACCGGGATAGCTCAGGTGCTATGCGCTATTTCATTTATACCCAGGGAATGAGCTATATTACCCATCGCCTGGCCGCACCCAAGGCAGCGGCCTCCACCATCGCCTCTACCGGCAAGGTGCAGCTAACATGGAACGCTGTGAAGAATGCTGCCAAGTATCAGGTTTACTATTCGACCAATGCAGATTTTTCGGGCGCTAAGGTATTTACCACCACCAAAACCAGCATGAAGCACACCGGTGCCGTGACCGGTACTACCTACTACTACAAGGTTTGCGCCGTGGACGCCAACGGGACTGCCTCTGCCTTCAGCCCTGCGGTGTCCCGGACGTGTGCACCGGCTGCGCCCAAGGCGACCGGCAGCAACATTACCTCTACCGGCAAGATTCGTCTGACCTGGAAGGCGGTCAACGGGGCAACCAAGTACGAGGTGTACCGCTCCACCAGCAAAAACGGTCCCTATACCCGGATGTTCACGACCACTAAAACCAGCATGAAACATACCGGCGCTGCAGTAGGAACCACCTATTACTATAAGGTTCGGGCCTTAGCGGCAAATGGAACGGTCTCTGCCTTCGGCAATATTGTGTCCCGTACCTGTGCGACGGTTCCTCCCCGGGCCGGCGGAAGTGTACTCACCACCGGAAAGATCCAAATCACTTGGAATGCTGTGAAAGGTGCTGCCAAATATCGGGTTTACTATTCAACCAATGCAGATTTCTCCGGTGCCAAGGTGTTTACAACGACCAAAACCAGCATGAAACATACCGGCGCTGTGGTGGGCACGACCTATTATTACAAGGTGCGTGCCATAACAGCCAACGGAAAAGCATCGGCGTTCAGCGGCGTGCTGCAGTTCACCTGTGCCCCGTCCGCCCCGCAGATCTCCGGCACCGGCTATAATTCCACTGGTAAGCCGAAGATCACGTGGTATGCAGCCAAGGGGGCTGAGCAGTACGAGGTATATGTCAAGGTTGGCGCCGCTGGCACCTACCGTAAGCTGGTCACCACTACAAAACGCAGCGTGATCCATACCGGCGCTGTTTCCGGCCGGACGTATTACTATAAGATCTGCACCGTCAATAAATCCACCGCCACAGTGTCCGCATTTTCCAAAGAGATTCATATCCGTGCCAAGTGAGCAATCTGATCTTCAGGTTCAAATATGATTGCAATATGATTGCAATAGAAAGGAGAAGAATACAGCAGCCACAAAAAAACGGAAAGGAAATGAAAAAAGCATGAAGAAAAAGATGAGGGAAAAAATCAGTTCCCGATTCCTGGCAACAGTACTGTCTGTACTGATGCTGGCAAGCTTGTTCCCTGTGGAACTGATCCATGCGTCCGAGACCGGATCGGCCTCCGTCAAAGATTGCGTTGCAGACGGAGAGATCTTGGTGAAGGACACCGTGACTCCTATTACGGACGGCGTTGTGAGCCACGAGGTCATCACCAACGTACCCACTGGCGACCAGCAGCATATTGACTATATTGCCGAGGTCGCCATGGGTGAAAACATCAAGATTGTCTCTGGCTACGGCCAGGACGACGCAAGCTCGTGGAGCCTTACCCCCACTACGACGCAGGCCAAGGCCTATGAGAAGAATCACCCTGGTGAAACGGTGGTGGCCGCAATCAATGCGGACTTCTTCAACATGGGGACCGGCGAGCCCATGGGCGCGCTGGTCATGAATGGCAAGATCATTTGCCAGGCAAACGGCCGCAACTATTTCGGCGTTACCAAGGATGGCAAGGCTGTGATCCGGAACACTCCGGACCTGAGCGATCTGCAGACCGCAGTGGGCGGCGATGTGATTTTGGTCAATAACGGGGAAGTCGTTCCCGAAAACGGCTCCTACGGCGCACTGAAGTACAGCCGCACGGCCATCGGTATCCGGGCGGACGGCACGGTGCTGACCTTCGTTACATACGGCCTGCGTGCGCCTATTTCCTGTGGCCGCACCTATGACCAAATGGCGCAGATGCTGAAGAACGCCGGATGCGTGTCCGCTATCGCTCTGGACGGCGGCGGCTCCTCCACCTATTGCGCCAGACCTGAGGGCACGGACAAGCTGGTGGTGAGCAACTCTCCCGCCGACGGCGCGGAGCGCGCAGTCAGCTCCTCTCTGCTGGTGGTTTCCACCGCAGTGAAGACCGGCGTGTTTGACCACGCTGTGCTCAGCCCCAATAATCAGGTATATACCCCCGGCAGCACGGTCCAGTTCGAGGCCAAGGGCGTGGATACCGCCGGCATGGCTATGGACCTGCCCGCTGGCGTTACCTATGCCATTTCCGCCGACAGCCAGGACCTGGGCACCGTGGATGCACAGACCGGCCTGGTGACTATCGGTGAAAAGTGCGGCACCCTGGGTGTGGAGCTGCGCCTGAACGGGGAGACCGTCGGCAGCACCACCATCGATGTGGCTGTGCCCGACAGCATCTACTTTGCCAATGAGGAGATCAGCCTGGGCTTTACCGAGGAAACGGATTTCGGCCTGGTGGTCCGCAATAAGAACCGGGATATAAACATCAAGGATGGGGATATCCTGTGGAGCATCGAGAACGTAAAGACCGCCGCTGGTGATGCCGCAACGGCGGAGGAAATGGGCGCCTTCAACGGCAACTCCTTCACCTCCTCCGACGGTAAATCCCTCAACGGTACGTTTATTGCCGCCTCCAAGTGGGACGAGTCTGTCAAGGGCTCCATTCACGTCATCGTGGGCATGCTGCCCACCATCGTGTGGGACTTTGAGGACCAGAAGGATGCGGAGACCGGCGCCGTGACCTCTGCCGAGGACTATTATGTAGGCGAGAACGGAATTTTGAAACATGGCAACGCTGGCAAAGGTTGTCAGGAGTCCATGGAGATCGTCAGCATTGACGACGATGAGCCGGTTCGCTTCGGCTCCAAGTCCCTGAAGATGAATTATGACTTTACAAAGTGCGGTACAGCCACTGATGGTGCTTATATCGGACCTAAGGTCAAAATGGATATCCCCGGTGTGCCCACGGGCATCGGCGTGTGGGTCTACGCACCCGAGGGTGTGGGCGTTGAGTATAAGGGCGATGGTTCACCGGCCGGCTTTTGGCTGCGCGGATATGCAGGAGACGTTAACGGCGGACTGATTACACTTGACTACACACTGGAGCCCAAAGCTTGTAAGGACAATAACGGAAACTGGAACGGTGTGCAGCCCGGCGTCTATTGGGAAGGCTGGAAATATTTGGAGGCTGATCTGACTGGCAAGGCAGCGCCCTTCTATGTTCAGTCTGGCATGACCCTTCGGTTAATGTACGTTCCCGGCATTGATATGGGTAGTAAAACAGCAGGATCTATCTATTTCGATAACCTGCAGTTCGTGTACGGCACCAATGTGGACGATATAGACGCGCCCGTAGTGGACTCTATCACCGTCAACGGCAAGGAGCTGGAGAACGGCGCGGTGCTGCAGGACGCCAAGCTGAACATCACCGCCATGTTCCACGATGTGCAGAACAAGTATACCTCCGGCATCGATAAGGACACCATCCGCATGTATATCGACGATATCAATGTGGTGGGCAACGACAGATATGAGTATGCCGCTCAGCCGGACGGCACCATGAACTATCTGTACAACCTGGAGCTGGAGAACGGTGAGCATACCGTCACCGTCTCTCTGCGCGATGAATTCGGCAACGAGACTACTGAGACCCGCACCTTTACCGTGAAGAAGGCTGCCCCGGCTGCCACCGTGCAGGTGAAGCCGCTGGAGCAGACGGCCATCATCGGCAAGACCGTGGATCTGCAGCTGCTGGCCTCCGACGCTTCCGTCACCCAGGCCACCGCCATCCTGACGCGGAGCAACCTTTTCCCCGACTATGAGGTGATCTTTGCCGACGGCTATGAGGGGACCTATAGCTACAGCAAGCTCAGCAAAAAGCTGACCGTGAATGTGACCCGGAAGGCGGACGCCCAGCCGGTGGCCGGGGACAACGGCTGCCTTATGGCCACGGTGCGTGTCAGCATCCCGGCCAACCTGACCGAAAACGCGATCTTCAGCTACACCGTGAAGGGCGGCAGCTTCCTCACCGATAGCGGGGCCTACGCCACCTATCATCAGTCTGAGGCAACTCTGCCCGTGGGCGCGGAATACACCATCTCCTCTCACCCCATCATCGTCAGCGAATCCGGCACGGGCACGCTGACCGTGGTGAACTCCAAGGGCGAGCCCGCTGTGGGCGTGGGCATCTACATGGCCACGGACAACTCGCTGGTGGGCACCACCGATGAAAAGGGTCAGCTGACCACGGATGCCTTCGGCAAGGCCGCCGGCACATATGTGGTATATGCCAAGGATGAAGCCGGTCTGCTGTCCTTCCAGTACAATGTGGGCGTATATGACGTGGCCGAGGAGACCCTGCCCTATAACGTCCGCTTCAACGCCCCCAAGAACGAGGCCACTGAGAAGAACATCAGCTGGATCAGCAACCCCGCCGTGGAGGGCCAGCAGAGCATCCGCTATGCCGTATCCGGCACGGAGAATTGGGTGACTGCCGAGGCCGATACCACCCAGATGAACTTTGCCCAGGGCGGATATATCACCGCGAACTTCAACAACGTTCTCTTGACCGGGCTGACCGCCGGCACCACCTACGACTATCAGGTGGGCTGCGGCGACCTGTGGACGGATAAGGCAACCTTTGCCACCTCGGACGGAGAGAAGGATCACGCAGACTTCTTCGTTTTAGGCGATATCCAGGCAGAGGATCTGACTAACATCACCGCCATCCGTGACACTCTCAAGGACAGGCACTGGAACTTCGGTCTCCAGACCGGCGACGCCGTGGATAACCCCCGTGCCTATAAGGACTGGGAGGATTACACCGGCCTGTTTAACGGCGAGACCATGGGCAGCACCAACATGGTGCAGGTGCTTGGTAACCACGAGCTGCAGGGCGAGGCCCTGGAGTCTAAAACCATGTTTGGCCTGGATGCCAGCTACGGCGGCAGCTGCTATTCCCGCACCTACGGCAACGTGTATCTGGCCGTTATCAACTATACCGGAAACGCAGCGCAGCTGCGCAGCGCACTGGAGTGGCTGAAGACGGACGTTCAGTCCAGCAATGCGGATTGGAAGATCCTGACGATGCACCAGCCGCCCTACTACACCAATGGAGCCGGCGGCAACGCGGAGATCAATGCGCTGGTGCCCAAGGTGGTAGATGAGCTGGGGATCGACGTGGTATTCTCCGGCCATGACCACTCTTTGGCCCGGACCAATATGCTCCGGGGCGATGAGATCGACGAAGACCACGGCGCCGTGTACTACATCTGCGGCACCAGCGGCGAGAAGTCTTACAACATCACATCTCAGGGCACCTTTGATTATGACCGTATTTTTGCGTTGGCCACACTGGACTTCTCTGCGATCTATCTGACCGCCCATGCAGATCGGGATACCCTGACCATCAATGTCTACGACATTGCGAAGTCCGCCCCCATCGACACCATTACGCTGAAGTCCGATTGTGCCAAGTTCGGCCACAAGTGCCAGCTGGATACCACAACGAAGAAGGCTGTGTGTACCGTGTGTGGCAGAACGGATGAAACCCTCACCGGCGACATCATGGATGCCGAGGGCAATGCCTATTACATGCTGGGCGGCGTCCTGCAGACCGGCTGGGTAACGGTCGGTGAGGAGATCCGTTACTACAATCCCGAGACCTGCATTAGAGAAAAGGTGACCGCTGTTGAAAAGCCCTCCACCTGCATCGTGGACGGTTACTGCGACTACACCTCTGCCTCCGGCGCAACCAAGCATATTGACTACACGGATGCCGGCGGCCACGAGTATGTGGTAGGCGAGGACGGAGCAGCTGTGTGCGAGAAGTGCGGCCATGTGCGCGTTGACATGGACAAGACGAACGTGTCTCTGAGCTATAATGTTTGCACCTATACCGGCAAGGCTCGGACACCGTCTACTACGGCTGTTACCCAGGACGGCACTATCCTGACCAAAACGGGTATCGGCAGAGACTATTACTCCACCTATAAAAACAATGTGGAGGTGGGTACAGCCACTGTGACCCTTACCGCTGCCAAGTACGGCATTTATGTGGACCTGAACCAGTGGCGCGGAAATTGTAAGGGCTCCATTACCGTACCCTATGAGATCCGGCCGGATCTGCCCACCAATGTCCAAATGGAAACCCAGGGCGATAAGACCGTATTCTCCTGGAAAGCGGCGCTCTGCGAGCCAGAGTATATCCTCTATCGCACGGCCGATGGCAAGACCTTCGAAAAGTTCGCTTCGACAAAGGATACGCATATCTCTGTTCCCACGACGGATATTTATGGCTACGCCGTTATGATCGGCACCATGAAGATGGGCAGCGATAACAAAGAGTATTACTCCCTGAAGATGACGAATGGAACGCCTGTCAAGCCTGTGGTTGCGGGCGATGTTCGTGGTGAATCCGGTAAGCCGGCGCTGAGTTGGTTCAGACTAGCCAATGTGGATCATTATGAGATCTACCGCGCGCAGGGCACCAGCAATGACTTTGCCAAGCTCTATGAGACAAAATATCTCAGCTACAGCAATACCTCTGCAGTGCCTGGCACAACCTACACCTATAAGGTCAGAGCGATCTTTAAGGATGGAACGGCCTCTCCCTTCAGTGAAGCAGTTACCATTACTGCTGTCTGCCCGCAGGTTACAAAGCTTGCGGTGGGCGGCGATGAGAGCGGTCGGCCGCTGCTGACCTGGGCTGCAGCCAATGGCGCGAATGGCTATGCAGTGTATCGAAGCGAAAGTGCAGACGGTGAATTTGTCAAGGTAGCATCCGTGAGCACGACGAAATACGCTGACACAGCCGCAGAGAACGGCAAGACCTATTATTACTATGTGATCGCAGTGAAAAACGACGCGGCTTACGGCCTCAGAAGCGATGTTGTTTCCACGACAGTGGAGCTGGCGGTAGTAGAGCCGGTCGTCGGGGCCAGACAGGCTGACGGCAAGCCCACGCTGCACTGGAACAAGCTGCAGAATGCCGTATCCTATCAGGTATATCGCGCTGATAGCAAGGACGGCAAGTATGTGCGTGTGTTCACGACCAAGGGCCTGACCTATACGCATGTTTCTGCTCAGTTGGACAAAACCTATTATTACAAGGTTAAGGCTGTGTTCAGCGATGGCAGCACGGTGTTCAGCGAGATCTTGAGCAACACATGCACTTGCGGCAGACCGGAGGTAACCGTAGGCCACCGTGCGGCAGATGGACTGCCCAGGCTGAAATGGGCACCTGTCGATGGAGCACAGAGCTATGCCGTGTATCGTGCTACCAAGGCCGATGGCAAATATGTAAGGGTGTTCAAAACAACTGGCACCACCTATACGCATATTTCTGCTCAGCCGGATACAACTTATTATTACAAGGTTGTGGCTGTAACGCCCCAAGGCCATACGGGCGTGTTCAGCGAAGTACTGAAAGCCTCTATACAGACACCTTGAGCAACAGCATAGACTTCCGCAGATAGACCGAAAAGTCCCCTTTGGCGCATTGCGCCAAAGGGGACTTTCTATTCAGAGCAAAAGAGGACAGCGCCGTCACACAATACGTGCATCATGGTGCTGCTTTCTTTTATTGAATTGCAGCATCGGACAGGCTCCGCAAAATCTGTCCGATATCCGCATCCATGAGACAGAGGGATAAGGACAGGAAAAAAAGAGAGTGGGGAGCGGTTGTTTGCCGCCTCCCGCTTTCGGAAAGAAGATATTAAAAAATGAGCGCATTTGTTCCAGAAGTTCAGCCCCAGCTGCGTATGCTGTGCCGTTCGTTAGCTCGGATTGTTCAGGAGTATTATAAAGACCCTCTGCACCGGGCAGAATTTGAAAAATGGCACTTAGAAAAATGCGGAGAGCCTTATGTATGGATTCCCGTAAATGACGCATCGGAGGTGGGCAAGTAATGACAGTTGGCTTTCGATTTTCAGAGCAGGAGCTTTATGAGCTATGGGCGGTATTCCGTGATAACCCGGACGCTGTTCAAATGCTGCCTGATTTTATAGGGCGCGGCAATAACCGGGAACAGGCAGGAAAGCTGATCGAACAATTTGAAATTCGGCATGAGGCGGCTATTTTGGATGCTTGCCGAAGGGGAAAAGAGGGCAGATACCGGCGGAATATTTGAATTGCAACCCTCACTTGTTTAATTTCAGCAATTCCGCAAGCACCATAATAGGCAGCAGGATAATAAAAAGCAGAATATACATTTCAGTTGTCTCCTTTCCCTGTAGGCTTTAATAGTGTCATGAATTGCGACTCTATTGCAGGTTTCGAGGGTGTCACGATTTGGGTGTCCCCTTTGGGGAAATTTCTATTGTGTCCTTGATAGAATTGGGTGAATGAATAGCCGGAAGTTGGTAAATCACCACCTTACCAAAAGCCGGTACCAAAATGGTATCGAGTTTAGCTGACTCAGGTCAGAAGTATTATATCTTCATACCGTCCGTAAATTCAAAAAAGAATGGTACATAGGAAGCTTCTAAAGCCTCTGCAATCTTTGACAGTTCATCTTCTGTAAATATGGCTCTTTTCAGCTTTTGATTAAAATTAGAGGCTGTCATACCGACAAGAGCGGCCAATTTAGCCTGACTTATGCCTTTATATGCCGCCAAGGAAACCAAGAAGGTCAGGGCGGATATTTACTTCACTGACGTGGGTCTGTTCACGCTCCCTACGGAAAAGGAACTACAGGCAGCAATGGAGGATATCCGTCAAAACCCACAGCAGTTCAAATTTTCTGCATAAAGCAGAACACGGTGCAGCCCCTTTTCAGAGACTGCACCGTATCCTACATAAAAACTTCGTTATCCGCCCGTCACAAAGCCGGATGATTTTTTTCAGATTGTCAAAAAGCATCCCAGAGTTCGCGTCCGCAGGCTTCAAGCCCTTTGTCGGGAAAAATGAAGCTTTTTCGCCAGTGGTAAGATCAGACCTTCAGCTTGTTCTGCTGGCCTTCCTTCAGCATGGCGACTACCATACCGGTCAGAGCGAACAGGGCCAGGGCGTTGGGCAGGACGATGAGGTTATTGAACATATCCGTCAGCTCCCACACAAAGTCGTTGCCGGTAAGGGTGCCCAGGAAGATAAACACCAGGGCAATGATGGTGTAGATGGTGTTGCAGAGCTTCTTATTCTTGCGGCCGAAAAGATAGTTAGCATTGATGCGGCCGAACAGGTTCCAGCCCAGCACCGTGGAAAAGGCGAAAAAGAACAGGCAGATGGCCACGAAAATATTGCCGAAGGACTCGCCGAACACGGTGCCGAAGGCCGTCTGAGCCAGGTTGGCCTTGCCCAGGGTGGTGCTGGCGGCAGCGGCGCCGCACTCGTGCAGGGGGCCGTCGCTGGTATACAGGGTGGAGATGATGACCAGGGCGTTGAGGGTCAGCACCACAAAGGTATCGATGAACACACCGGCCATGGCCACCACGCCCTGGTCGTGAGGGTGGGCCACATTGGCCTGGGCGTGGGCGTGGGGAGTGGAGCCCATACCGGCTTCATTGGAGAACAGGCCACGCTTGGCGCCCTGGCTGATGGCGGTTTTCAGGGCATAGCCGATGCCGCCGCCGATGATGGCGTTGGGGTTAAAGGCATACTTAAAGATCATGCCGAAGGTCTCGGGAATGTACTGGATGCGGACTGCCAGAACCACCAGTGCGCCCAGCAGGAAGATAGCGGCCATAATGGGCACCAGCTTTTCGGTGACGGCAGCCAGACGCTGCACGCCGCCCAGGAAGATAATGGAGCAGATGATGACCAGCACAATACCCATGACCCAGGCAGGGATGCCGAAAGCAGTCTGGAAGGTGGAGCCGATGGAGTTGGACTGCACCATGCTGCCCATGAGACCCAGGGCCAGGATGATGGCAACGGCGAAGAATCCGGCCAGGAACTTGCCGAAGCCGCCCTTAAAAGCGGTGGTGATGTAGTACACAGGGCCGCCGTGAACGGTGCCGTCCTTGTCAATGATACGGGTCTTCTGGGCCAGGGTGGCTTCCGCGTAGATAGTGGCCATGCCGAAGAAGGCAATGACCCACATCCAGAAGATGGCGCCGGGGCCGCCGGTGAGGATAGCGCCGGAGGCGCCGATGATGTTGCCGGTACCCACCTGAGCGGCGATGGCGGTGGCCAGGGCCTGGAAGGAGGTCATGCCGCTCTTTTGAGCGCCGCCCTTGAGCTTGATGTTGCCAAAGGTCTTTTTCATGGCCTCGCCGAAGCAGCGGACCTGCACGAAGCGGGTGCGAATGGAGTACCACAGGCCCACGCCGATGAGCAGGAACACCAGGATGTAGTTAGATAGGTATTCGTTGATTTTGCATACAATGGGATACAACACTTCTTCGATCATTTTTCTTTCTCTCCTTCAAAAAAATTAAGAGCCGCTTTTGCAGCGACTCCGAAGAATGCAGAGGAAACGCACAACTGCGATTCCGCCTCTGTCCTTTTGCCTGAGAGATTCGGCCCAACCGGACCTTACACCTTCGGCACCCAACTCAATGGGATTCTCCAGAGTCCCCTCCCCATTCAGTTTCCCGAGGGATCCTTAATGGTTCACAGGGTCATATTCAAATGATGCGGCTATTATAGCATGGCTCAAATGGGAATGCAAGCCCTAATTTTCTGCAATTTTTGCAGCAGGAGGGGGAGCGGCGGGAATCGAATGTGCGGATACAGAAACAGCCGAGCGGCATCCTTGCCGCTCGGCTGTGAGACTGTCGATAAAGTGGTAAGACTGGCGATAACGGTAAGGAAGGGTGTGTGAGGGAAACCCAAGAAGGGTGTCCCTCGCCATTGAAATCAGAAGTTTTTGAAACTTTTTCAAAGTTTCAAAAACTTAGGCAGCGGGGCGAAAAGACTTTTTCGACACGCTGACAGCCGAGCGGCATCTTTGCCGCTCAGCTGTTTCCCCGTTGGCTGTCCGGCTTACGGTGATGCTGTGCTTCACCGCCCTATCAGCGAAAACCGTGGAATTCGGTTTTTTGCTCTGCGTAAAAAACGTGTTTTTAACACTTAACTGTTAACTGTCAGCATGGGCCGCTGCGTCTTCCCGGGCTTTTTTTGCCATGGCGGAAATATCGCCCACGCCGCTCAGAACAATGCTGGGACGATAGGCATAGGTCTTGAGTGTTTCCAGCGTGGACACGCCTGAGAGCACCAGCACCGTGGTCATACCGCTCTCCATACCGGAGATTACGTCGGTATCCATTCGGTCGCCCACCATCACCGCCTCAGCGGAATGACAGTGCAGCATACGCAGACCCGTGCGCATCATCAGTGGGTTGGGCTTGCCGCAGAAATAGGCCTGGGTACCGGTGGCCATTTCAATAGGCGCAACCAAAGCGCGGCAGGCGGGGGCGATGCCGTTTTCAATGGGGCCGGAGACATCGGAATTGGCGCCGATTAGCTTGGCGCCTGCCAGGACCAGATTGGTGGCCTTGGTCAGAGTATCCAGAGAGTAGGACCGGCCTTCCCCCACCACCACATAGTCCGGATTCACATCATTCATGGTGATACCCGCGTCATACAGGGCATTGAGCAGACCCGCCTCGCCAATGGCGAACACAGAGCAGCCGGGGGCCTGTTCCTTTAAAAAGGCTGCTGTGGCCAGGGCGCTGGTATAAAAATGATCCTCCGAAACGTCTAAGCCCATGCGCGCCAGCTTTTGCTTCAGTTCCAGAGGTGTATAGCCGCTGTTATTGGTCAGGAACAGGTACTCCTTCTTTTCATCGTGCAGCCACTGGATGAACTCCGCCACTCCCGGCAGGATGCGGTTTCCGTGATAGATCACGCCATCCATATCGCAGATGAAGCCCTTCTTTTCGTTAAAAATATCCATCTTTTCGGGTGCGATATCCATGGGAAGACCTCCTTGTTTCTTTCTGCACAGACAGTATACCATTGAAATGAAAAAGAAACTACCATAACTGTGTTAAATATTTGTTTTTTACAAAAGAGAAAAAACATGCGCGGTGGGAGCAGCGTAATGGGGGTGGATTTTTGGGGAGGAGATGTGCTATAATCCAAAAAACAGGATGATGCTGCCGAAAAAAGGCGGCGAAACAAAAAGAAGAATTAATAGGAGAATGACTATGAATATTACGGTATACCTGGGCTCCTGCGAGGGCAATGATCCGGCGATGAAAACGGCGGTTGCAGAGCTGGGCCGGTGGATCGGGGAAAGCGGAAACCGACTGGTCTACGGTGGCTCCAAGACGGGCCTCATGGGCCTGCTGGCGGACAGTGTTCTCTCTGCGGGGGGAGAGGTGACCGGCGTGGAGCTGGAGATGTTTATGGAGGCGGGGTATCAGCACACAGGGCTGACGGAGCTGATCGTCAAGCCGGACTTTCCCCAACGCAAGGCGGAGATGATCCGGCGGGGGGATGTGTTCATCGCTTTTCCCGGCGGCACGGGCACCCTGGAGGAGATCAGCGAGATCATGTCCTTGGCAGCGCTGAAGCTGACCAAGGCCCCCTGTGTCCTGTATAACCTGAACGGGTACTATGACCACCTGCGCCTGCAGCTGCGGCATATGGTGGATATGGGCCTGTCCGCACCGGAGCGGCTGGAAAATATACACTTTGCCGCTAGTCTTCAGGAGATCAAAGACATTGCGGCCTCGGCTGAATAAAAAGTGAAAGTGCCTCCCTCCCGGGTTCAGTGACCGGGGAGGGAGGCGTTTTTTCTTTCCTGCACGGGAAGAGCCTCTTACACAGATAGGAAGGGATTTCCCGCCATAGTTATCGTAATTGCCGCAAGATTAATTTCTTATGATGAAAGAATCAAAAAATGTTAATAAATTGCAAAAAATGGTTTGATAAAAGACCTGGGTTATGGTACAATTGATTCATAGTGTTGTATGCAGCATCCCCGGGGCGGAGAGCTCTGGGAGAATGGCGGAGAGGAGGGGCGCAATGCCTGCTGAAATGTATCTGCTGGCCGGTGGGATCGGGTTTATATTCGGCTCACTGGTGGCGTTTGTGAATATGTGTATCACCCGGCGCGGCCTGCAAAAAAACAGTGCCAACGCCGTGATGGCGGCCAGCCTGCTGCGGATGCTTGTGAACATCGCAGCCCTGGCGGCGGTATATTTTACCCGGAAGCTGCTCCCCTTACCGTTTTACGGTACTATCATCGGCACGGCCGTGGGCTTGTCGCTGGTGGGGATACTGCTGAATCTGAGATTGAGCAAAAAACAATTGCAGGACCCAACGAAAAATCCCGAGTCAACAGACGGTAGGAATTGAGGTGAGAGAAACAAACTATGGAAGCGACCAGTAATGCGCTATTTTCCATCGGCCCCCTGGAGGTGACAAAGACCGTTGTCACCATGTGGGTCATTATTGTGGTGCTGGGCCTGGTGTCGTGGCTGGCCACCCGGCGGCTGAAAATGGTTCCCGGGCCCATCCAGAGCGCGGCGGAAATGGCGGTGACCAAGCTGCAGGAGTACTTTACCGGCACTATGGGGCGCGACAACGCCCGCCGGTATTTCCCGGTGATGGCCACCTTTTTCATCTTTATCGTGGTGAGCAACTATTCCGGTATTCTGCCCGGGGCGGGCCACGGCTTTGCCGTGCCTACGGCCAACCTGTCCACCACGGCGGGCCTGGCGATTATCGCTTTCTTCACCACCCACATCGTGGGTGTGAAGCGCCGGGGCGTGCTGGGGTATCTGAAGACCTTCATTTCCCCCTTTATCCTGATGCTGCCCCTGAACCTTATTGAGCAGGTGGTGCGGCCCTTCTCCCTGGCCCTGCGACTGTACGGCAATATCTATGGAGAGGAAATGGTCACCGAGCAGCTCAAGGGCATCTTCCCGCTGCTGCTGCCCCTTGTCATGCAGGTGCTGAGCCTGCTGTTCTGCCTGATCCAGGCGGTGGTGTTCACCATGCTGCTGTCCATCTACATTGAGGAGGCTGTGGGCGAGGAACACTGAAACAACGTATACGTATACTTACTATTTAATATATTTTGGAGAAACTTTGGAGGAAAGAATTATGACGTCATCCGCAATCATTGCACTGGCAGCCGCTTTGGCTATGGCTCTGAGCACCATCGGCCCCGCTATTGGACAGGGACTTACAGCATCCAAGGCCATGGAGGCTATGGCTCGTCAGCCCGAGGCTGCCGGTAATATCCGTTCCAGCATGATTATCGCCCTGGCGCTGATGGAGGCCCTGACCATCTACGGCCTGCTCATTGCTTTTATGCTGATCGGTAAGATGTGACCGACCCCCTGAGAGAGAAAGTAAGGAGGCATACGCATTGAGCATTAATGTGTCAGAAGTGATTTGGACCATCGTTTGCTTTTTCGCGTTGCTGTTTGTGCTGAAAAAGTTCCTGTTTGACCCGCTGATCCGGTTCATGGAGCAGCGTCAGGCGGCCATTGACCAGGGCCTTGAAAGGGGCCGGGATGCTCAGCGGAAAAAGGACGAAAACGACGCCGCGCTCCGTGAAAAATGGAGGGAGCGCAGCGTAGAGGTCAAGCAGCTTCTTGCGGAAGGAAAGGCGGCCGATGATCGGGAGCGCGCCTGGGTGCTGGAGAGCACACAGAAAGAGACAAACAAAGCACTGCAGGAAGCAAATCAGCGCATTGAGCAGGAACGCCGACAGGTGTGCGCAGATGCCCAGGAGCAGCTGCCGCAGCTGGTTTCTATCCTGGCGCAGCAGCTTTTGAGCGGCGACACCGGCGGAGAGGAGCGGTGATGCGGAGATGCATTTAAAAGATATTCTGTTTGCAATCGCAAACTTTCTGATTCTGTTTGGAGCTCTGTTTTTTATCACCCGCAAGATGATCTCCCGGATGTTCAGAGAGCGCAAGGAAAAGATCGCCGGAGAACTGGACAAGGCGAAAAAGGCGGAGGAAAGTGCCGCCGCTCTGGAAAATCAGGTCAACCGGGACAATGAGCTGGCCCGGCAACAGGAAAAACAGCTGCTGGAGGATACGCAGCGGCAGGTGGAGAAAAATAGAGTCTGTGCCGCCGGCGACAGACAGGCGGCAGCCAATGTGCTGCGCCAGAGCGCTGCGGAGCGGGAGCGGCAGCTGCGGGCCATTATGCACGAGGAGGTCAGCACCCAGGTTGTCCGCCAGGTGGCGGAGGAGACCGGCAAGACCCTGCGGAAGGACGAATACGCAGCCCGCCGCACGGCACTGGCAGATGCTTTTATTGAGAAGACCGGGAAGATGGTCACGGCCCGGCCCAGTGACATCCTGACCCTGGCGGCCGGGAAGAAGCTGGCAGTCACCGCCACTGGTGCGGAGCCGCTGACGGAGGCGCAGACCGAAAAGCTGCGCCGGACCTTGACGGATGTGTTTGCCGCTGCCTGCAGGGCGGCGGGAGAGGATGCACCCTGCGGAGAGATTATTGACCTGTACAGCGAGACAGATGAGAGCGTGATTGCCGGCATGCGTCTGCGTGTGGGCGACACCGTATATGACGGCAGTGCAGCCCGCTGCCTGGAGCGCCTGGTGCACCGGGCGGAGCAGAGCGGCGATGAGAGCGGCCGGTCTGTACTGGACGGTGTGCGCGACCTGCTGTCCTCAGCCGGCGGGGCTGTGGATATTTATCAGGTGGGTCAGGTTATCAGCGTATCCGACGGTATCTGCCGTGTGTCCGGCCTGGCCGATGTGATGGCCGGGGAAATGCTGGAGTTCAAGGGCAATCTCCGTGGCATGGTGATGGACCTGGATCAGGACAACGTGGGTGTTGTGCTGCTGGGTGACTTTTCCACCATCCAGGAGGGCGATGCCGTGCGCCGGTCGGGCCACATCATCGAGGTGCCTGTGGGCGAGGCTGTGTGTGGCCGTGTGCTGGATGCCCTGGGCCGCCCGTTAGACGGCAAGGGACCCATTAAAAACGACGGCTTCCGGGCCGTGGAGAGCCCGGCCCCCAGTGTGCTGCACCGGCAGGGCGTCACCGTGCCCCTGCAGACGGGTATTAAGGCCATCGACGCCTTGGTGCCCATCGGCCGGGGCCAGCGAGAGCTGATTATCGGCGACCGCCAAACCGGCAAGACCGCCATCGCCCTGGATACTATTGCCAATCAGAAGGGCAAGAACGTACACTGCATTTATGTGGCCATCGGGCAGAAGGAGTCTACGGTGGCCAACGTGGTGCGTAAGCTGACGGAGCTGGGTGCCATGGACTACACCACTGTGGTGTGTGCGTCAGCCTCTGAGCCTGCGCCTATGCTCTATATCGCCCCCTATGCCGGCGCTGCCATCGGCGAATACTTTATGTATAAGGGGAAGGATGTGCTGATCGTTTACGACGATTTGAGCAAGCAGGCGGCGGCATATCGCGAGATTTCCCTGCTGCTCCAGCGGCCTCCCGGACGGGAAGCCTATCCCGGCGATGTGTTCTACCTGCACTCCCGCCTTCTGGAGCGGGCGGCACGGCTGGACGAGGCTTCCGGCGGCGGCAGCATGACCGCTCTGCCCATCATCGAAACCCAGGCGGGCGATATTTCCGCCTACATCCCCACCAATGTTATCTCCATTACCGATGGTCAGATCTTCCTGGAGACGGGCCTGTTCCACTCTGGTATTCGGCCGGCCATTAATGTGGGCCTGTCCGTGTCCCGTGTGGGCGGCGCAGCCCAGATGCCGGCTATGAAGCAGGTGGCGGGCCGTCTGCGCACCGACCTGGCACAGTACCGAGAGCTGGCATCCTTTGCGCAGTTCGGGTCCGAGCTGGATGCGGCCACACAGTCTACCCTGTGCCGCGGCCAGCACATGACGGAGCTGCTGAAGCAGAATCAATTTGCCGCCCTATCGGTGGAGGATCAAGTCATAGCCATATTTGCTGCCAACGAGGGCTACGCTGACGATGTGGCCCTGAGTGATATGCCCCGGTTCGAGCGAGAAGCGGTGGAGTTTGTGAAGCAGGCTATGCCGGAGCTGGTGGATATCATCTGCGAGGGCAAGAAGATCCCTGCCGATATGCTGGAGAACCTGCGCGGTACGCTGAAGCGCTTTAAGGAGTCCTTTTGAGAGAGAATAAGTTGAGAAAGGGGGGAGAGCGGAATGGGCAGCATGCGTGAGATCCGGGCACGGATCAAAAGCGTGAAAAATACCCAGCAGATTACCAAGACCATGAAGATGGTGGCCTCGGCCAAGCTGCGGCGCACCCAGAAGGGTCTAAACGGCATCCGCAGCTTTGCGGAGAGCAGCCGGCATATTCTCGGTGAGCTGCTGGCCGGGGAGAACGCCGGATATGATAACCAATTCCTGCTTCCCCGGAGCGAGATCAAAAGAGTGTGCTATGTTCTGTTCGTGGGCAACCGCGGCCTGTGCGGCGTATATAACCATGCGGTACTGCGCTATGCCCAGGAGCTGGTACAGGCAGAAGCAAGACCCTGCACAGTGGTGGTCTGCGGCAGCTGGGGCAAGGATATCATCCGGCAATCAGGTCTGCCGGTGCAGCATACCTTTGATACCATCAGCGATGCGCCCGGCATGGCGGAAGCCCTGCCGGTGGCGGACTATCTCAAGCGTATATACCTGAGCGGCCAGGTGGATGAGATCCACCTGGTGTATCAGCAGTTCTGCTCTGCCTTGCAGCAGGTGCCCGGACAGGTGCAGCTTCTGCCCGCCCGCCTGGATGCGCAGGAGCAGGAGGAGCCGACCAATGACTACATCTTTGAGCCGGATGCCCGGAGCGTGCTGGAAAACATGGTGCAGCTGTACCTGAACAACATGGTTTTTTCCGTTTTGCTGGAGGCCAAGGTCAGCGAACAGGCTTCCCGTATGACGGCCATGAATGCGGCCACCGATGCCACCGGCGAGCTGATCAGCAGCCTGAGCCTGCAGCTTAACCGGGTGCGTCAGGCGGCCATTACCACCGAGATCGCCGAGATTGTCGGCGGCGCCAACGCCTTGAAAAAGGCGAAAATGTAATTCCGCCTACGATAGGAGGCTACTATGAAAAACGGTATTGTCAGAAGGGTCACCGGCCCTGTGGTGGATGTGCAGTTTCCTACCGGACATCTGCCGGACATTTACAACGCAATTGAAATTCAGCTGGAGGACCGCAAGGTGGTTATGGAGGCCATGCAGCAGCTGGGCTCTGACACCGTGCGCTGCGTGTCGCTGTTCTCCACCGACGGCATCGCCCGGGGCTGCACAGCCGTGGATACCGGCTCTCCCGTGACCATGCCTGTGGGCGAGGCCACCCTGGGCCGCATGTTCAACGTGGTGGGCGATCCCATTGACGGCAAAGGCCCCGTGGAAGCGGAGCGGATGCCCATCCACCGGAGTGCGCCGTCCTTTACCGATGTGATGCCCTCCACGGAGATTCTGGAAACGGGCATCAAGGTGGTGGACCTGCTGGCCCCATATTCCAAGGGCGGCAAGATCGGCCTGTTCGGCGGCGCCGGCGTGGGTAAAACGGTGCTTATTCAGGAGCTTATACGCAACGTGGCCTACGAGCACGGCGGCTACTCTGTGTTTGCCGGCGTGGGTGAGCGCTCTCGTGAGGGCAACGACCTGTGGAATGAGATGACTGAGTCCGGCGTTATCAGCAAGACAGCCCTGGTGTTCGGCCAGATGAATGAGCCCCCCGGAGCGCGTCTGCGGGTGCCTCTGTCGGGCCTGACCATTGCGGAGAACTTCCGCGACACCAGCGGACAGGACGTGCTGCTGTTTATCGACAATATTTTCCGCTTTACCCAGGCGGGCAGCGAGGTTTCAGCGCTGCTGGGGCGTATGCCCTCTGCTGTGGGCTATCAGCCCACCCTGGCCACGGAAATGGGTACTCTGCAGGAGCGTATCACCTCTACTCGCAACGGCTCCGTTACCTCGGTGCAGGCCATCTATGTCCCCGCCGACGACCTGACGGACCCGGCCCCGGCTACGGCCTTTGCCCATTTGGATGCCACCACGGTGCTGGACCGCGGCATTTCCGAGCTGGGCATTTACCCGGCAGTGGATCCCCTGGCCTCCACCTCCCGAATCCTGGAACCGGATGTGCTGGGGCACCGGCACTATAGCACGGCCCGTGCCGTGCAGAGCGTGCTGCAAAAGTATAAAGAGTTGCAGGACATCATTGCCGTACTGGGCATGGACGAGCTGAGCCTGGAGGATAAGGCCACGGTGAATCGCGCCCGTCGCATGCAGCGCTTTTTGTCCCAGCCGTTCCATGTGGCGGAGAACTTTACCGGCATGGCCGGTAAATATGTGCCGCTGGAGGAGACCATCCGGGGCTTTGAGGTTATTCTGGGCGGCGAGTGCGACAACATCCCGGAGCAGGCATTCCTTATGTGCGGGACCATCGACGATGTGCTTGCCAAGGGCAAGAAGATGTAAGAGGTGCCTATGAAAGACGGGATCCATTTGGAGATTGTCACCGCCGGCGGCAGCGTGTATGATGACATGGTCAGCTATGTGGAGCTGCCGTTTTCCGGCGGCAGTGTGGGCGTTCTGAAAGATCATGCGCCCATGCTGGGTGCCATTGAGGACGGCGTTGTCACCGCCCGGAAGGAGAACGGCGCTACGGAATTCATCGCCGTGAACCTGGGCGTGGCGAATGTCGTGCATAATGAGGTGACGCTGCTGGTTCGCACAGCGGAGCGGGCCGAAAATATTGACCTGCCCAGGGCGGAGGCTGCTGAGAAGCGGGCCCGGGATCGATTGGCAGAGCGCGGCGCCAACCTGGATGTAAAGCGCGCACAGATAGCCCTGCACCGGTCTTTAACCCGGCAGGCGGCCGTTCTCATGATGAAGGGCCGATGACGGCAGCAGCGCAAAACAAGGGACGATCAGAAAAAAGAGATCAAGCCACCGCATCGGCCGATGCGGTGGCTCTTTTGTGTGGGCATGGGGGACAAATTGCCGCGCCGGAGACATCAACCCACGCAAAATTACGATAAAAAGTGTGGTGCGTAGTTTGGGCAGCAAAAAACAAGAGGATACCGAAGTACCCTCTTGCTTTTGGAATGCGGATAAGAATCAGAAGTTCTTGATGATATCAACGATTTCAGAACCGATGCGCTTCTGAGCCTCCACGGTGGCGGCGCCGATATGTCGGGGCGTTTAGAAAATGTGCCAGTGGCACATTTTTAGCCTCCGACCACAGCGGCTATGCCGCGAGGACGCCGGATATCGGCGCGGGAATTGATCTTAGAAATTCTTGATGATATCAACGATTTCAGAACCGATGCGCTTCTGAGCCTCCACGGTGG